>Ga0116227_10002505_pt1 | contig 41548 bp, 31 predicted proteins | sample S1TSphgellanicum_FD_89693 | JGI IMG/M metagenome (GOLD analysis project Ga0116227, IMG submission 89693) | Host-associated microbial communities from peat moss isolated from Minnesota, USA - S1T2_Fb - Sphagnum magellanicum MG | ecosystem: Host-associated > Plants > Peat moss > Unclassified... | reverse complement strand
CTGTTCTCTCATTTGGACAATGAGGGATTCAGGGCATAAGTGCCACTGTTCTCTCATTTGGACAATGAGAGATTCAGGGCACAAGTGCTGCTGTTCTCTCATTTGGACAATGAGGGATTCAGCGCACAAGTGCCATTGTTCTCTCATTTGGATCATGAGGAATTCCAGGCACAAGTGCCACTGTTCTCTCATTCAGATCATAAGGAATTCAAGATGCAAGTGCTGTTCTCTCATTTGGATCATGAGGATTTCAAGGTGCAAGCGCCATTCTCTTATTTGAATCACGAGGAATTTGGTGTGCTTCTTGCACGTACAGTTGATCCTGTTTTCTCGTAGGATAGATATCATCCTCTTTGGCAAGGTATGTGGGGGCATGACTGCTTTGCCTCAGTAAGCTCAATAAGCAATCTGCTTCATGCATTTTGCTTGCTCCACCTCCAAATCCAAAGTGGTATAACTTAGCACTGTCAAAACAGTTTAGGTATTGAATTTCCTTCTCTTCTTTTTCACTGTTCTGCAAGTGTTTGACAGGGTGTTGTTGTGGATGTTTCTCTCAGGGGTACCCAACACACTGAATGTCATCTCCAACTTCCCATTCTTGGTGATTGGAATAGTGGGCTTGGTGCTGACAATTCATGGCAACAATTTTGGCTTTAGGTAGACTTTTTTTTTCCTATTGTGCCAGCCCTCCTCATTTTGCAGCAACAATGTATCTATGTAACTGAGGGCAATTGCAGAACTCTGCAGGCATGGAAGCAAGGAGTGTAGTTCTTTTCCTTTTGGTGTGTGTCAAGTCCTAGGTCCATATGATAAGATTTTTGGCACACTCTGCTGGTGTAGACTTTTGTTTCTTTTGAATTTATTTTGTTTGGGATGAATTGGAGAAGAATTTGGGGGACTGGTTGGGGGCAGCTTGAAGGGAGAAGTGTTGGGATGGGCAGCTTTTTTTGTTGGCATTACAGCCACTTCATTTGGTTCAGCCTACTACCATCTCAATCCCAATGATGCCCGTCTCGTTTGGGACCGCCTCCCTGTATGTCTCCTCTTCTCTATCATGTGGTTGGAGCCCATCAGGCACTGTATGGATATATTGCAATGACATTGTTCTCTTCTTTTCTTTATTACTCAACCTCCAGACCTTTGATACTTCTTGATCATGCTTCTTAGTGTTACCTTTGATGAATAATATAATCCATATCCTTGTAATAGATCATTCTCTCCTAAGGTTCTGCACTGTCTTCTTTCTTTCTACTCTTCCTCTTGCCCTTGTTTAGTCTCTAATCTGTTCCTCTTTCTTCTCAGTTTCCTTGGTCATCTCCTCCTTCTCCTTAATGGTCTGTTAACCGAGCCAGCGTAATGGCTAATTGCTCCCGTTACTACAGGTCTTGTGACAGAGCCAAGTACTTGCAACCTACTCTTCCCCTACCCATTAACCTCATATGTTGAAGGCAATTTAGAAGGGACAGGTAAGAGACTCACTTGGGTTGGTTTTTCTGGATTTCAGATGACAATTGCTTTTGCCTCAGTGATGGCTGTTTTCATTATTGAGAGGATTGACGAGACTACAGGAAGGGATTCTCTTGTCCCCCTTCTCATTGCAGGGGCGGGAAGTGTTGCATACTGGCGGTCAGTATGGTCTGAATGGAATGCATACATTGTGTCTGTGAAACAGCCATCTTTATTTTTCCTCCCAAGTTTTGTGTTTCAGGAGTTATTACTGAAAGTTTGCAGGCCTTAAACAGTTAGTATGTTGGACTTGTGATCTGTGTATTGTCCATCAGTGTTTGGTGCTTTTGTGTGACTATTGTTTTGTTTTCTTCATTGTAAAGTTAAGCAGTTGAGAAGTCCCAAGGTTTCCATTACCTCTGTATGAACACCAGCACTGAACACAATGTCTGCGTGTTTATGGTGCAGGTTTGCGAATGATCTGCGACCATATGCACTTGTGCAGTTTGTACCATGCTTAGCCATTCCAATCATGGCCATTCTTTTACCACCAAAATACTCACACTCCTCATATTGGCTATGGGCTGCAGGTCATCTCTTGTCACCGATCTCTCATCCATTGTATCTTTGTCAGTTGGGTGAAGTTTGCTGATTGAGTTAAAAATATTTTGGCTTCTAGAGGAGAGACTAATTGCTTTTTTACCTTTTCTTGGATGGAAAAGAAGCATTTTATACACACCCAAACCGTCAATATTGACTTTCAGAATCAATTATTAGGTTTGCATGGTGGTTCCGGTTTTCAGAGAATAATTCTTAGGGTTGTCAAGATTTTGAACTAGGGAAGAGCATCAAGAAACTGCTTGTTCAGCCTGTGTTTGTTGTCATAGAGCTTCCAGGTTGAGAATCTGTTTTTCTTCTCCAGGTCTTTTCTTTTCCAGTCTAACAAATCTAGTTGGAATGTTCACTTTCATTTTGGCTTGTGCTTAATCAGGCTGGTATTTGCTGGCCAAAATAGAGGAGGCATATGACATGAAGTTCTACAGATGGACACACTTCGTGGTGAGTGGACACACACTGAAGCACCTCTGTGCAGCAATGGTGCCTGTAATGACGATCATCATGTTGTCTTGCCGCAATGTCCGCAATGAAAGGTGTGCTCAATGCTCAACTTAAGTTTCACTTATCTCAGGCTCACTAGGTAATCTAGGGTTTAGGTTTTAGGAAGACAACTTGATAAGTTGGTATACTGGCAACATAGATCTTGCTTCAGATTCAGAATAATTTGTGATGACAGGGCCTCACATGTTCCACACCGCTGTTTACATGGTAATGGGGAAAACTGTTGGCAATGCCACTGTTGGGCAAAGGTTACTTTTTCTTTATTTGTGAAGAATTGAGCTATCAAATGATGAGCTGCTTGTTTGCATTGTGATTTGAAAACACAGTAATGTTTCTGGTTTTGATGTTGGCAATGTGTAGTGGAGTTGAAAGGAACCATTTCATGAGAGAAAACACTGAAACAGTGAAGAAGAATACACTTTGAGTTGGTATATGGGAAGGAAAAGTTCTTGGAGGAAAGAATTTTTGTGAGAAAGAGAACACACTTAGTGTCTTGAGATCTGATAGATTTCTTTTTGTTGTACAGGCAAAGTCTGCTGGAAAGGTGGAAACAGCAATTGGGGGGTATCTCAAGTTCATATGGAGAAAGGGAAAGTATTGTACAAAAGTGGAGACGGTATTGGAATGGGCGTTCTGTTTTGGACAATGAAACAGAGGCTCTTGTTCAGGGTTAGAAACTTTCTGACTTCATTTACTACTAGCTTGATTCAAGTGCATTTACATCTCAAAGGCCTCAATGTCATTTGAGGTCTGATCAATTATCCTTTGCAATGGCCATGGAATATTTTCTGTATTCAACAACTTCAAAGTATCCAGTGCCAATGACATTTCTGGGTTTGCATTAAGACTCCAGTAAAGAATCAAGGTTTATTTTTCTTTAGTGAATTTCTGTAGAATGGGGTTGCACTTTGAAACAGTATCCAACCCGATGACTACTCAGTCTGGTTGATGATAGTAGCATTTCAGATCCAGCTCTCCCTCCCAATGGATTTTCATATTCTGTATACACTTTGTGTTGGACTGCTATCAGCCAATAAGGACACAGCTTAGTGCACCCATCTTTCTATGCTTGAGAAAGAGATAGAAGGATGTGTAGGTAATTAAAACAAGAAATATAGCTAATTAAAACTTCCTGGGATTGTGAAAGGCTTTAGATTAATGGGTCCCAGACAAAACCAGTCCCAGATTCTCTACTTGTGCAGAACCTGGAAATCTCCCCTTTGACCCAGAATCTCCTCTTGGGTGAGTGAGACAAGAGAGGAATGTAGGTGCTGCCAGGATCCATCAAGCCCATCCTTCAGCTTTGGGTCGTTTTCTACTGCAAAAGGAACAAGGCTCAAATGAGGACCTTACAGGACCATGAGAGTGAAAACAATAGAACTGATGATGACTAACAAACTACTTCTGCTGCTCTCTTTATGATCAGACCTGTGACCTGAACTTTGGTTCATTATTCTTTATTTGCAGGAGCACCACTTCATCCAAAGCTATAGAGTTGGGTGATATCCTCTCTCCTCCCCCTCTGCCACTTGCAGGAGTGATCCTGGTATGTGTCCCACCAATTTGCCATTAGGCAATACACTTTTGAGGGTATTGATTTGATCTTTTTACCATTACATTGCATGAACCCTGCTATTACTGCAGAAATGTAGAACACGGTTTATATGCATACCAGGATGACTACAAAGGGCTATGCCATGATGAACCTTTTGATAGTGATAGGTGCCCCGCCAGACCAGCCATGCCTTCTGCTTCTCTAGCTGGTTGACATGGAAGTTTACCTGTAGGAATTGATGCAAAAATTTGAGCATTTTTGTGCATAGAACTTTGCAAAGGAGCTACGTCATTTGGAGTTGTTACAAATAGGAATCATGCATGCATCCAATCTTTGTATTTCAAAACTAAGTGAATTTCCTAATTGGTAGCTATCCTTTTGCAATTTCTTATAGTTGTATACTTATGTGTCGCACATTTAAGTGGACATTTTGCACATTTATAGGTCATATCTAGTTGGGCAGACAAGTGCCATGCATATAAGAATGCATTACCCAATGTTTGTATTATGATATTTGCATCAATTTTTCCAGACACGTTATTTGATCATGTTTTTTTTTTTTCTTTTTTTTTTCTTTTTGAGAACTTGAACTAATTTATTTGTTCACTTAGTCGTGTATGATGTGGAATATGTAATGATTGTATATGGATCAAGTGTAAATTAGATATTAATATTCGTAAACCAAATGAGTGAAATGATTTTGTTGAAAGAGTTGATTCAAATATTACTATTGGATCATTGTAAAAAGTTTTGAGGCCTTTCCAATTGACAATGTTGCAAGAATTCATCAAATGCAATGTTTGTACCATTGCCCATTTCATTTACAAATATAAATGTTTTCATGTGCTATTTCTCTTTGGGAAATGAATTGATTTATGAATGACTTTTGTGTCCATGAATGGTAATTAAAAAAATTTGGTTTTTTGCATTTGAGGCAAAGGGTAATGAAAAATTTAGAGTTTGGTTGGCAAACATTTTATCCGTGTTAGTACATGATCATGTTCATTTCTTCTATTTTGAAATTTGATGATGAAGAAAAATTCTTTCACTTTTTTTTTCTTAATTAATCCCTTGAATGATAAAAAATGCAATAATTGTCATATAAAGTGCAAATGAGGTTAGAATGTATGTGCTCTATAATGTGTGTTGATTTCAATCAATCAAAATCATTTGGTAAAGTTCAAATGTTGATGATTAAGTTCAAATAAAACTTGTAACAATGATTTTTCTAGACTTTCTATTGCAATTAATCTAAGAAAAAAAGGTTGGGTGGGGTTAATTATTCTAATAATAACAAATAAGTTTTTGTACATGACTTTCAATATAATCTCAGGACATTTGTAAGCAAGCTAAGCTTTCCAAATCTCACAAGCCAAGCTATGATTCAAGTATGTATGCAAGATTCAATTTATTTCTAAGTTGGATGCTATTAATGTTATTTGATGCAACTTTCATTTTCTTCTGTGAATTTGGCGATAATTTTTTATTTTGTCAATACGTATTTTGATTTCTTGTAAAAAAACATGTTAAGGTGTATTTCTAGCAAAATCATGCAATTTGTGTAATTACTCCCATTTAATAATCTATTGATATGAGAAAATATCACCAATGTGTGAGGATCAAAGTTTGCTCCCATAAGAGCAACTCCATCGACAAGCACTAAATGCCACTCTAATAGTAACCAATGATTAGAGACCACCAAAGTCCAACCCCGACGACATGTTAAGCTCAATATTTTATATTGAGTTCACTTAGTAAATCCTTCCAAACCTAACATTTACACAAAAGATATTGAGCTCAATAAAGCTCCCTTGAAAAAAAAATCCACAACAATTATGGCAATTCATGCCTCCCCTACCTAGCTAGTTTGAGTGAGAGGATACTACTAAAGTGCAAAAATGTTGCACTTTTAATTTTTAAAACCTATTGGTGCAACTACTAGACCTAATTGGCAATTATGCAACCTTCTTTGTTGAGCTAAATGTTATTTACACCTAAACTCATAATTGCACTTCTTTTGTTGGCCACCCCTTATGACTCCTCAAATTTAATATACTAAGCCTAAAATTAAGTGCGTCGATGGAGCTACTCTAAAATCATGTTGGAAAGTTCAATTCTTCACTACATATATATTTGAAAATTTGAAATATATGGTAATTTTGGCTTGGAATTATGCTCATCATAACATTGTCATAGTCCACAATTGTTTGTGATGTCAAACCATTAAATATCAATGTATATGTAACAATATCATCTATGATTTCTTCAAATGTATTATTTGGGTTATTTACATTCCATTTTACACTATCACATGAATTTTGTTCATTTTCTTCCAATTGGGTATGAATCAAAATTAAGGAAAACCATTGTAGTTTAATAAGTATTTTTATATATTTTTTCATACAAAAGTGTTTTCAATCAATCATTTAAAGCCAACAAAATTATATTTGAGTAAGATCACTTGCCATATTGTATGGTCATTTATATTTTAATCAATGTCTTACAAATATTCCTATCACAAGGCAACTATTCAAAGGAATGAATGCATGTCAATTTGTTTTAAAAAGGTCATATTTTCAGTATGCAAAGGAGATGGATGCATTTAATATTTTTATAAAAAAGACATAATATGAGGAATTTGATGTTCTTCGAGATAATTTGTTGAAGATGAAATGTAGCCTTGCAATTTTGCTCTTTAATGTGATGGGATGTTTAACCACTTGATAAATCATTAAATCTAATTATGCGCTCATGGATATGAGAATAAAAGTTATTTCCTTCAATGTGGATTTAAAACATGTTGGGTTAGAATTATGTAGTAAATAATTAAATCAAAAAAATAAAACCAATGAGACATAGGACACACATCCACATTGAAATAAACAATCATGGTCCATTACAACATCATCCCTTTGTACACACAAAAATCTACAATGCAAAAAGAAAAAAAAGGTAATACATATAAATAAAAGAAAATGCATGATTAATATTTATAAGACATGGAAGTAAATCAACTTTTAAGTGTCTAACAAGCTCATGATACAAAATCATCTTTGCAACTAATTTTTTTTGCTTTTGCCACAAATTTGAGAAATTTATTCATGAATATAAACAAGTTCAAGAGGAAGCAAATTGAAGTGGTTAGTGTGAATGTAGAACACACATGAATGTGTTGAAGAAGTGGTAAGCCCATGGAAGGGTCCCAATAATATTCAAATCTAACCATGAAAGAAGTGGGGATCAATGAGGATTACGAAAAGTTTGGATCAACGAGAAGTATAATTCAAATTTCATTTTTCTCTCCTATTGTTCCAAAAATGGAAATGAAAAACTAACTTTGATAATGGTAAAAGCATCACCATTGCACAACAATTAAATGGCCTCTACATTAAGTTAAATAATAGTTTATTGTTCCCCCTTCCTCATCGATAAGTATCAAAATATGAATTATATCAATTAAGAATATATAATTCTCACGGCTTGGGCCAACCATTATCATTGACCAATCAAAAGCAATCAATTCATTTTGACAACACTTTTGGTGGTCATAGTATCTTGTGCATGTTTGCTAGCCCAAAACAAGCTTTACATTATTTGATTACTAATTTCATTCAAAAATCAATTTACAATTCCTTATTGCCATGCAATGGAGATATTTTAAAACTTTCATGATCTAATACACTATAATGCAAGTAGACTTAGTTTGAGTTCCATTTGAATTTTCTTTCAAAATCCACGTATTTATGAAATTTTTGTCTAGATTAAGCACTAAAATTATAGACCTTTCTCTTGTTCAAAGATTGGGATCAACAATAGAACTTGAACCCATTTGAAACTCAAAATGAAAACCCTGAAAGCACAACCATTGAAAAACTAAGATATGTGCAAGGAAATTTGATTTGAAAATTTTTCTTTTTATTTTAAAACTTCACTCAAGAAAAGAAAATGAGCAATGTCTAATGTAGTAATAATAATTAATGCACATGTGTGGTAGAAGCAAATTTATGTAGATGCACAAAACTTTCTTAAGCAATAGAATGAATGAAATAAGCTAATACAAAAAAGATTGAGTGAATGATGTTCATGCTACTACACAAAAAGTGAACCATAGAACTTTTTTACTACAAGTTTACTATTTGTGTGTGAGTTCAGGAACATGTGCATATGTGATACTCATATGCTTGATATTGCTAATGGCAAGACTACGAAAATTTAAATACAATTATTATCGTTATTCACATGGGTTGTTAAGTTGATTTTTGTTGTTGTTATTGTTCACATGTTTTGTTGTTTTAGCAAGCACATTTTAATTTGGACTAATATTTCAAAGGTTGAAAACATAGTAACATGTGAGAACATGTACATAGTTTGAATATCAAGAATTAAAATGGCAAACATATTTGTTTTAAACATGCCTTATAATCACTAATGTTTTTATTAATATAAAAAAGTGGGACCTTCATGAAATTTGTAATTCTAGTGGTGATGATGCATTGGAGTTGGTTTAGCTAAGATGACTATAGAGTCTCATAGTGTTTTGTCCTACCAATTTTTAGCCCATGATCTATTTAGCCCTTTCCCAAGTAAAGAGGCATGGAAAGGTGTCTTTTCATATTTGTCTTTTTTAAGTTTTTTCTTTTCCAACAACATATTCACAAGCAAATTTTCAATACTTCTCCACTAATTTTAATCTAATTTCTTTTCAATTGAATCTTAATTTAGTTGTTGAATTGATTTTGGTTGAATTGAAATTCAATTCAATTCAAGGTGCATGCAATGGAAGTGGTATGTTATAAATGAACATTGTGACAAAGTTTTAAATCAATGCACATCCTATTATTCTTTTATCCCAAGGTATGCAATAATTTTAAAGTTCATATGAGTGAGTTGAATGTAGCCATGGGCCATGTAAATTAGTTAAAGTTATTGATACATGATCACACATTGCATCATAAAACAAATGTCAAATTCATTTGATTGTTAGATAGCACCTAACATGTATTAGGCTTTTGCCTTGTCATTCCACAATTATGTTCCAACTTTCAAATTACAACAATTATGAACAATTTTTATTCAAATAATCTTTGAAAATATTTATATATTCTATTTGTTTATAATTGTTAACAAATTTTTTGGTTGATATTAAATGTATGCTTGACATTCAAATTTTATCATAATTGTTGATTTATGTGTAGTTGTGGGTATTGTTGTGCCAACATAGTAATAGACAAATTTCACTGGTACTTTTCAAATGCAACAAACAATAACATTGTCAAAGGCTTATACTCTAGCAAGTTGGTGGGTGTAAGCTTGCTCACACATGTGATAGATTGTAATGAATAGTTTGGAAACTCTTCATTTAAACGATTGTTAATGATTGACTTGTGCAAATTGAAATAATTGACATCCATGTCAATTTAAAATTAGATATGAGCTTGATAACTTTATGTCAATAATATAACATAATATTCGTGACCAACTTCCTAGCAGTGATAATGAGTTTAATCCATTATAACCAAGACATTTTGTAAGATGTTATTCATATATACCAAATTGGGCATATTTTTTATACCTCAAAACTAGTCACCATCCAATAAGTTCTAGGTTTTTTGTCATGGTCTTGAATATGGGAAATTGTTTAAAACACTTTATTGATTGAAATTTACTTTTACTCTAAAAATAATCATAAACAAGATATACATTGAATTAAATTAAGTTTTATGTTCAATGATATACAGTAAACGAAATCCAAATGCAAGCTCAAGCTCATAGAATTGATGTTGTGTAATAACAAAGCTTGTAGATAGACATTGTGTTTAGTGTTAAGAGATTTCCTATATTGTTATCGTAAAAAATATAATATGCAAAGGGCTTAAGAAAATGAGATCACTTGAAACTATGTTAATTTGTCTCATGCTATGATTTCAACCCACATTTTGAGTCAAGAAATAACTCTAACATGTGAGCAAACTTTAAATAGAAATGAGTCCCAAGTATTTTTTCATGAACAATATTGACTACTTAAATATGATTCATTTACTTTCCATACATGAAAGGTTCCCTCGATTTGCATTAACTCCAAATGCCTATGGCATATCTAAATTTCCCCTCCAATTTGGAAAGGAATGAAAATTTGAAGAAATGGTGAACCCATAAGTGAACAATCAAAGTGATGGAATAATTAGTTAAATGTGAACACTTAGAATTTAATAAAAAAAATTTGGTGCAACAAATTTTCATAGTGTGGTGACAAAAAATCTATTGTGACAAGGTACAAAGGATTTTTCTGGAAAAGATGCACACTAGTCACCAAATTTTGAGGTTTTTAAAAAGAAATTTCCATATTTAAACAATAAGTTTCAACATGTCATGTAGTAGTGCTTCTCTTTCATGTAGTAAAGATTTTGAAGATGAAAACCAAAGTGGGGTGGGTGGGGAGTAATAATGTTGGGAGACATGTAGGCAAAGTAAGATTAGATAAGTGGACAATAGGATTGAATAGGTAGACAATTTGAAATGGTTCAGATTTGATTCAGAGGTAGAACTTTTGAATTTTTTAATTTTTTTTCAAATGGGGTTTTAGAGGGAAATGGGGTAGCATTTCCTCTCCTCCTTGTTTTTGTCATGTATTATTCTTTCTTTGCAAGTTTGGGTGTTTCAGGAGCATTGATTTTGTGTGGTCTAATATGTAGAGATGGTGTTGAAGAAAACTAATAAGACTAAGGATTTGCATTCCAAAAGCTTGTTAGTACTTGCAAGTAGAACACTTGTCAAGATTGCTAGTAATGGAATTGCTGGTAGATCTAAAAACTTGTAATTAAAACAACATTATAATACTTGTTTTGATAGTGTTTGCATAGAAATTAGAGTTAATACGTACCAACCCTCCCATTTGGGCTACACATGATCAACAATTGAATTTTTCACCTTCCTCATTTTAAGGTCCAAATGTAGAGTAATATGTCAACATAATAAAACAACTATTGATTTGAGGTGTTTCAAATGACCTAAGAGGAACTAATTTACATCTTTTCTAGACAAATTGCGCATCTTCATTAAGTTGCATACATTTTCCATCCAAAAAATCATGTTTTTCGGATCATGGAATGATTACATATGCACAAAGCCTATTGAAATTGTGGCCACTTGTCTTCTTGTTGATCCATTGAGGTTTGTGGCAACTAAAACTACTTTTAGGAGGTTGTTGGAATTCAAAGTACAAATATGAATAATTAGCTTTTGGCACATCAGCTGCACTAGCGGGCTTCACACATGTGAGGGTGAATTTGCAATCAGTCATGGAACCCTAAACATGGAACAATGATGTCTCCTCAATGATGTCCTCCCCCAGGTACAGAGGGAAATCTTGGGTTACAATGGCATCTACTTAGCATGGAGAGTTGGCACTCATCCCCAAGGAATGGAAGGACGTCTCAAAGATCAAAAACATTTCTGTCGCAGACAGAGTAGACAGGGAATGAAGTCCCAGGGGGAGGGGAGGGTGACATACAGCAATGCCTCTCTCTATTCTTACACATGGCATCAAACTCAGTGCACATTTCCTCCAGAAGCAGCTTTTGGTTTGTAACATTAATAAGAAACTCCAGCATGCAACTTATCTTTAGAACTTGCTGATACTTTAAAACCATTTTAAAAGGTCTCTGATCCAGAGTAATGTGCACCATGTTGACATCTGTGATTCCTACATAGCAACAGATTAAAAACCATCATAAAGAGATTGCGGATGACTGCTTGATTACATACAACCTGAGTTTGGACCTGAATTGTTCCAACACTGCAGGAACCTCCTCAGTATGCTGATGACAACTCTTCAGGTAGAAATCTACTCTACTACTCCCTTGCACAGACCTGAGTGGGAATCCTGTTGTTTCGACATCGTGAGAGCCTCATCAGACTGATCATGATTAGCATTTTTTGTGAAGAAGTTTGCTGCACTCCAACTCCCTTCCCTTGTGGAGACCTGAGTAGGAACTGACCTATTTAACAAACCTGCCTGAGAAACAGGTTTACAACCAACAGGCTATTTGTACAAGAATAGTTTTAACCCAACTTAGTCAACTTTGCTGGTCATTGCTCATTTGTTCAGGAGTCCAGTGAGTATGCGGTAGTAGAACACTAATCGTGTTCCATCCAGTAGGCTGTGAAGGCATTTGATGAGAGGTCAATGCCCTAGCAGTTACCATGATAATTAGAGGGTTGTTCCATTGTTATCGCAACAATCTGCAACATCAAAGGACAAATTAAGTTTCATGTTTTCTCCATATCATAGTGAGCAGACAAAAGTACAAGAGTCCTTTCAAGTTTGTCTGGCATTGAAGATTCTGTGTGCATTGGACCCTCTCACCATTGACTATGTTCAGGGCTGAAATCAAGACAGAACCTTAATGTGGACTATAATTCCATGTCTCTAGTGGCTTCCCCTCAATCTATCTTGCAATCACTTACTGTTGGATCCAGCATGGTTGAAGGATAGAGGTCAGATAAAAGGTGATGGAAATGGTGTAGAAATATACGTGTAAAGGTATCCTCCAATGCCAAGGATGATAACTATGAGAATGATGTCCACACAGAAGTTACGATTGGACCTCATCTGCTCCACCGACAAATCACATGTGCACAATTCAGTGATATGTTCATTGCTCATCAACAAAAAGGTCACACCTGGAATGTGCCCTTCTCTAGTGGGCAGTAATCCTTCTCACACCATTCACCAAATATTTGATTGCTCTGATCTTCTCAAAGCACTCCCAGCATATAAAAGAATCCCAATTGAAATGCATGGAAAGGTTACAGTAACAACCTTGATCAGGGTTTCTTTCAACTTGACATTGGTGTTCTTCAAGTCAGCAGCAGCCTTATCCACCTGAAATTTCACCACAAAAACAAAGAATGCTCTCACCTTTGCACTCAGCACTAGCCATATGCATGCATGTAACCTTCTGAAGGATGAGATTCACCAACCTGATGTAGTAGTAGCTGTAAGGACTGACATCAAATACTGCGTTCAATGTTAAATATGGAGACATAGTCTTGAGATGCAAAGATACTGATACCTACAGATAAAAAGGGACCAGCAACAGCATTGACTTGAACAAGTGCAGGGAGCATCCTGCAAGATGGATTAAAGTAAGACAAACCTTGGTGTCCACCTCATCGATCAAAGGCATCTGCTTGTTCAATTCCTGCAAATTGTCCAGTCACGAGAGTTTAGCATCCATCTGAATGGGGCACCCTCTGGAAGCTGCTTGCAGCATGTCTTCTGTTGTATAATAGTAGATACACCAGAGTAGTCTTACCTCATTGATGTCCCCAGCCATGTCCTTGAGAGTTGTGAGGCCTGCAGCAATCATGTCCAAACCTTGATCCTGCACATTGTGCATAAACAAACAGGGACCTTTATCACACTCTAATCCTAATGCTAAAAGATACAAGACTAGTAACCTCCAAATGAAAGTACAAAAAAGATTCTTGACCTGTATCTGAACTAAAGTTGATCAAGACCTGCAACAGATGACTACTATCAGTAGAACCCGGATGGACATTGACAGTGTAATTAGGCTAGACTTGTGCATATTCAAGTCTCCTTTCCAGCTCCAGTTTTCACTGAAAAACATCACCCTCCAAATATGCTGTACTACAGAACACAGTGAACCATTTTTGTTGCTGCTAGGCACACATCTTTTCACAAGTAGACAGTTTGCACAATTTTTGATTTGTGAAATTCACCCATGAATTGCTGCCACCCAAACAAACTCACTGTTGAGATTGTCCACACCATTCATTCTCACAACAATATCAACCTGGATTGCACACCTGCTTAGCTCGGCGTGCCTCGTACTCTTGCTTGAATCCCAGTGACTCCTCAGTTTGCTCATAGTGCTCAGGACGCATCAAATCATCTACAGAGCAAATATACCAATCAACATTACCACAATTGGTCTTCCAACCATGTAAACAATAAAATAGGAGCAGGTTTAGGGTTACCAGCAACTGTACAGAACTCTTGCTTGTCTTTCACAGTTGCTTCTTTCTTACCTGGATGCATTGCATCAACTTTTATCTCCACAGGCTTGCTTGCACCTGCCTGTGCACCCCATGTGCCTCCACGCCGACCAACGGTAACACCATCAGGAATGTCCTGAATCTTTTGTGCAAGTGCCACCACAAGGTCTGGCCGGGCTGCCATCTCCTCCTTTGATAAGTCCTTCACCTGGATTCACAAAATACATGCAGCATGAGAATGTGTGTGACCTTACACATCATGATAGCTTCTTAGATGCATCAAATTAGTACTCAAACAAAGAAAAATAAACTAATAAATAAATAAAAATAAAATCAATCCAATGCCTTCAGAAACCTTCTTTGCAGCAAGCTTTTCAAGCTTAGGGATCTCAGCTTGCAGGGCTGACTTGCTGCGCCGTACTTCTGCATTCAAGGTGGCCACCACGGCTCTATTTTTCTCAGATTGTGCATCTTGAGATTTCTGTAAGGCACAGAACAACACGATTTCAGCTGAAGACTTACACTTTATCCACAACAATAATATGTACATCAGATGATGAGGAACAGTACTCATTGCCAGCAACAAAGTGGAGAGGCTTCTGGTTGCAATCATTCACAGAGCACAGGAATGCTGCACTTTCACATCCAAGAACCATGCCCTACCCAAAAACGCTTCTTTACAGCAGTTTTCGCAACAGACGTGAACTACACAATGTCGATGACAGTTCCACGAAAGAAGTCGTTAAGTGCTATCTATTGTTCTCTTAGAAGAAACTACAAACAAAACAACGGACAAAAATGACGTTGTACAAGACTGCCGTGAGTCATAAAACCTCTCAGAACAGCAAAAACGCAAGCCGCGAGCAGCATCCATCAAGCACAACCGTAACAGGAAAACGACGCATTTGGAAGACAGGAACGGGGAAACAACAAAGCCAAAACCTGGATAGCAGCCTCGATATCGGCTTCAAGAACAGTGTAGAGCCTCAGGAATTGATCATTGCCGGACATGGAGTCCGACGCGCCCCGCTGCTTGTCGAGGTCATACTTCTCATACTTCTTGCACAGCACATCTACTCGAGTGAGAATGTCGATCACACTCATGACGCCGACAATTTGTTGTTATTGTTGTTGTTGTTGTTCCTCTTCACAGTCTTGTTCTCTTCTCCTTATCGCCTGCTTTTCTTCTTCTTCTTCTTCTCCTTCTTCGCTGCGCGTTTGTTGCGTTGCGTTGCGGGCTCCGGCTTTGGAGCAACGAAGACCGGATCTTTAGGGCGTGAAGGCGGTATACCGCCTGCGTCTCTACACAGTCCCACTTTTTCGGGCCGCAAGGCCGCGTGGCCGGTTTTTTTAGGAACGGTAACTTGCTAGGCTGTGAGCAAGGCATCCAATCACAGGGAAGCACACCTAGCATCTGGTAGCCTAGTAGGTACCTACCTACCTACCTAAGCAGCAGCCTGCCATTCGTCTGTCTTTTCAAAACTTCATATTCTGCAAACAAAACTAAACGGTAGCCATTTTGTAGGCGAGCTTGAAAGTCCATGACCATTGCAATAAACACAAACTATGGTTAGAGGAAAATGGGTTAAGGGCCAAGGAGCAAGGGTCTAATGAAATTGAGCATTCCTATTTGTCAAGAGCATTAAATTGGTCTCAATGCTTTTAGATGAGAGTTTAAGACCAAGACGAATCAAATTGTGATTTAATCTACATGGCATCATTTTGGAGGAAAATCAATTGGTCCAAACCTAATTTTTTTTTAAAAATTTAAATTTAAATTTAAATTAAAAAAAAAAGCTTAAAGAAGAGCTCATGGCTTGGAGAATCAAAGTGTAAGCTAGTGATGAAGGTTATTCTTTTTTTTTTACTCATTTTCACTATTTTTCACCTTGTTGTTCAAATTTTATACAAATGAAAAACATGTTATCGTTTAAAGACATTATTGAGAGCACACTAATTCTCACATTTTAAAAAATCAATTTAAAAGTTGACATGGTTGATTTTGTGAATCCTCACGAGGTGGTTGCTAAAAAAAGCACATTAAATTTTTTTTCTAAGTGCACGAAATGAAGATGAATTGAAAAAATGGCCCAAAAATTTCAATAATGGACCTTTGAATTGACCCAAACCTTTTGACACATTCATTGTACCTTAGACAAAAATGTTTTTTTTAAAAAAAATGTGAAAAGGGTCCAATTCAAGGTTAAATTTGCTTCAAATTTGTCCTTAGGCTTTTTGATACTTGGACCCTTGTCTAAAGTGACCCTAAGTTCACTTTACATGAGGTTGAAGGACCAAGGGATTAAGAAAAAAGTGAAAAAAAGTAAAAATAGCAATAAATGCCTTATGAATAATGTTTGATGGTCTAATGGACTGGTTCAAATTAGACTTGTTGCTAGGCCCACCTATTTGAGCTTGGTAACAACTTCATTAAACCATGAGTTCATATAATCATAATTGGTCAGATTTTGATGGCCCAAATTTAGATTCTTTTATAAGTTTTTAAGAGGTGGGTTAGATGTTTGTTAAACTATGAGCCCAAAAAGTAGTGATTGATCTACGAATATTTTGTTATGATTTTTTTTTTCAAATTTTTTTCAATTTTTTTTTTGAAGGTGGGTGCAAAGTTCATTCATCTATGGCCCAAAAAAGTCACAATTGGTTGGAATTATTTTTTTTGCGTTTTTTTAAAAAAAAAATTGATTTTTTTGAAGGTGGGCACAAAATTTGTTAGCTCATGGTCCCAAAAAATCATGATTGGTCAAGTTTTTTTACAAATTTTTATTTTCTAGAAAATATTTTTAAAAAATTTGTGCACAAAGTTCATTAGCTCATGGGTAAAAAAATCTGGAATTTTTCTGGAATTTTTTTAACATATTTTTTTCCCCTGCAATTTATGGCGATTTTACTTGAAAAAAAAGAGAAGAAAAAGAAAAAAAAGAAAAAAAGAAGAAATGAAAAGAAAGTGATGAAAGAAAAGAAATGACAAACCTTAAACTACTGATAGAAAAATGTACATAGAATAGAAGATCAAGTTAAAAATCAAAATTTACATAAAATAATTAATTATCTTTTTTGGCTTTATCATAATATGTTGGTATTTCAATTAAATCAATTTTCATTTGCACTTCACAACCTGGGCCCGCACTTAAATGATTTGGGAATTTTCATTGGATGATCTTTGGATGTGTTTGGAGGGCTTGTAACATTTCCACGGTCACGATCCCTTGCCACATGAGAATGGGAGCCTTCGTGAAATTGACCATAAAACATGATAACAAGGAAATTAATCGAACAATTTTTTCATGAACAACTACATTACCTACCATAATCTTAAGAAATAAGAAAATTTTATCATTTTGACTATTAAAAAAAATGAGAAATTCATATTGTAATTTCATCTTGTTCATTTGGATCTCTCCCATACATCGTACAACTTTATCATTATACCCATAATTGTTGTTGTTTTGATTTCTGCAGGTTTGCAAAGGAGACAAACAAGTTGTAGCAAGATTTAACATTTTAAAATATTTTATTTTTCAGGTTAAACATTTTAGAGATATTAGGTTTAAGACTCAAAAAACAAGCTCATGATTTTGTTGCACACATACAAGTTGGAATCAAAATTTTAAATAATATTTTTGGAAATGCACCAGATCATTTAAAATGGAACGGGTTTTGAACTGAAAGTGTTTTATTTCTTGTGGGAAATGAATCGATAAAGAACAAAATGAAAAACTACTACAGAGGATTATTGTTCCAAATTACCTTCTATAGATGACAACCAAAAACATGTACTCCTTGAACTGATGATTCTAAAAGTTGGTAGTTCATAGCTGGTTTATACAAAATTTTGTACCCGGGAAGTGAAAAGGGTTATAATGCATGGTTCTTTTCATGATACCCTTCCACTTTCTTATTCCAACAATCCTATCTCTTTGAGAAAATAGAATAAAATAAAATAAAATAAAATTTCACAGTGTATATTTAGGTTGAAAATATAGTGAGCTTTACATGTATCACCCATCACACATGACTGAAAATAACACATAGCAACCATCATGACCATTTACATTACTTACCTATTTTACCTACAATATTACCTACTTACATAGGTAGTCATATGTGAGAGTACCTTGGTAGTAGTGTAAGGTGGAAGTAGGAGGGTTTATAGGAAAGGTTACAAGGTGGAACCATGGTAACTCACTTGTGGTTCATCCTCAACTGAGTAGCTATAATGGGTTTCCACTGGATGGTGCACTGATGGATGGTGCCTCACATAAGCCACCAGTTCATGTTTTCATCAATTTTGGTGATAAACTGAGTTTCATCTTGTCTTTACCTTTTCCTGAGCGCATCCACTACTACTACATACAATAAACCCCTTTGGAATCACTCCCTTGGTGATCTTTTGTTTTTTGTGATGCTAACAAATTGTGATTTAAACATGTATACTTACACTTCACATAAACCCTTACAAGATTGTGACTGCAGGCCAAAAAAACTTTACAAAACAACCCTTTTATACTAGAATAAAGATGTTAATTTTTAAAACTTATTTCGTGAGTTATTTTAAGCTTTATTATGTATTGTTAGACTTGAAGAAGGTTGTGATTTCTATTTGTTTTAATGTGACAATTTACATTGACTTTGAGTTCCTTAATTATTAGTTTGTGTATCTTGTTAACTAGATTTTTTAATTAAAATTTTCTGTTTTCTTGGTAAGCTTGCATATTTTTTTGCTTGTTTGCATTAAAAATTAGTCATTGTTTTTTTCTTTTCAACTAGATTCATTGAGATTCATTGTTGTTAGTTTACACTACTTGAACACAAAGCAACACTAATATTGCCAAAAAAAAAAAACTACAATTCAAAACCCTTATATTTGTTCTATTGTAGTTACATTTATTAAAAATTTTTGCAAAATTTTTGTGCCACTAACACGTGTGATAGTGCCTTTAAAAAATGGTGTTTTTCACTAAATTAGATGGTTACCAAAAATATGACACAAATAAGAATGTGACTAAAATGAGCATGACTATAAAAAGGGTTTACATATTTTCACTGCTCCTACCTGTGCAACTACTGCAATTAGTTTTGAATCTTGTGCATTAAATGCTGAGTTTCTACATTTCATACTGAGATTTAATAAAATTTCCTTACTTTGCAGATACCACCGAACGGACGGAGGGGTAAGGGGTGAAAGAGAGATGGTGAAGACAGGGTGACTTTATGGATAACTTTGATACTGAGGAATTTGTCAGTGCTCTATGCAGGAGTAACACCCTGCTCCAAGGGAGTTTTCTGTTACACACGTAAAGCCCACTTCCTTTTCACAAAGAATTTGGGGTTGGTCTGATCCAAGACAAAGTCTGATTCCATCTCCATTACACACACCTAAACCAAATAATAATAATTTCAACTAGTGCACACACTCCAACATAAAGATTATGTAACATTAATTATGTTACAATGAATCAAATGCAATAACTTGTATAAAATGTAAGATCAATTTATACTTTTTTTCAATAAAATAGTACTAATGTGCCTAGACAACCTCATGTTTGCAGATTCACAAGAATGGAAGAAACCACTACAGCCGAGAAGATACAATGAATATTTCAAGTTCATAGCAACTTTTTTGGTTTCCTATTGTAATGAACACCAAATACCCATCTCACAGTATATATGTAGTTTCTTCAACGTTTCATGACGAGGGCAGGCATCATCACCATCATTCTGGCAAAAGCTCACAACTTGTTTGCACTTAGCTCAAGCTTGTGCCCAAGAGTTGAAATACATAAATTATGACACAATTTCAATCAGCACAGATTAAACATCTGCCACACATATATTGTACTTCCTCACACTGTGCCACAAAAACTAACTGTTGAAGCAGTCATCAGAACCAAGAAATTGAAATTCCAAGACCACAAGTGCATTTAAATGGGGGGAATGGATGGTCACCCTACACAAATTCTTGGCAACAGCTAACATAGTCACACTTTTATCACTTCTCTTGTCCAATCCTCACCCAGCTAATGAAGGAAAATAAAATAAAATGGGAAATATTCAAATCTCACTGACCAGTAATCTTTGACTTTGCATCATCTATCAACTTGAACAACTCCTCCCTGCAGAGCCAAAATTTTCTAAATCCATTAGTCTTCTCTAGTGTGATTGAAGTGGCATAAGTGTTGACACAATAGCACCAGCTGTGACTGATTGTTACCACAAGAAACATGTATACATCACCAAAAATAAATGACATCCATATGAAGAATCCAATACTTCTGCACTTCAAATGGAAGCTTGAAATTTTTTCCAAGAGACAAATTAGAAGAGCCAAATCCCACTGACCTGTCAGGCTTGAAGAGCAAATAGCGATATACAAACCACTGCAATATTACACACACAAGGACATGATTAGAAAGACACAAATGAAACAAATGCAAAAGTCTTTCTGTAGGAAGCACAGCCATAGCTAATAACAGTCATAATGAGTGGCTACAATTCACAAATACATGATATGGAGTAGGGTAACAGGGAAAGTTCTAACTCCTGAAAACAGGATGCCAACAAATTCAAACACGGCCGGAATTAAGGGCAGTTTATCAATAGCCTGCACAATGCAATAATACAAGCCACAATGTGAGAGCAATTCACAGATCGAGTCTTAAATTGTGACCTACTTTGATATATAAAGTCATGACTCATCCATAGAATACGAAACCTTACAGGATGTTTTCTTTTTTCAACTCTGAAAAAAATGGCACTTACATTGATAAGGCCAGTGGTGGCCCACAGAACAAGTAGAGCAGCAAACCCTAACCCACTGATTGCAAGCTTATCATCTGCCTTGTCCCACTGCACAAAACAATCAAACAGCGATTGCACCTGAGCTTAATCTCCTGAAGAGAATGAATGATAGAAATCCGTCTCCATCATACACATGACAATCGGTGGAGATCAAAAGTCCCAAACAGAATTCACATGTTTCTGCCACATCAGTCTCCAGAACTCCAGAACAGAATTCACCATACTTCTTGAGCACTTTGGCTACTCTCTGTGCCTTGATGTGCAAGAAACTGAGGACTTGTCCAGAGAGTCCAGAAGACAATTGCCAATCAATTCTGCGACATGAGGAGGGGTTTTCTCTATGAACCAAGATCATGAGAAACGTGCCAAAAATCTTCAAAACCTTCATCTGATAAAACCTTCACAAACTACAAGGAGAAACCACAACTCAATCTTCTTCCTTCAATAATTTCCCCTGAGCACTAACGGCAGTCTCTGAAATCCATCAAGATTCTCTCTCTCACTTGATTGTGATCTTCAGCAAGTTTTAGACTGAAATTCCTTTCGAGATAATAAAAGGGTGAGCAATTAGTCTTCTACTCGCGAGAGACCGGAAATCGAGAGCAACAGTTTCTTTCTACGTGTCCAGTGAAAAGAAAGCAAGCAAACAAAATCAAACTCACAGCTTCTTGTACACTCTTCAGAGTGTTCTTCAGAGCTGCTTCGAATTCTTCACTCGCTTCTTCCGTCGCTTCGGCAGCTGAAATCTCAGTTTTCGTCTCCGTTTCTGAAACTTTGGCAATTACCGTCATCAAAGGCCTTGTCACTTCTGCACTCCAGAAAATGCGAGCGACCGAGATTTCTTTAGTGCAAAAACCTTTCTCAGTCAATAATCACACACAGAAAAACATAAAAAAGCACCGAACACAAATCTGTCTTGTCTCTGTGAGTGAATCTAGCAGCGATGGAAAAGAAGTAGTAGACACCTGCTCTGAAACTCGAAGATCCGGGAAAGAGAGAAACCAGCGCTAGTCTTGAGAAGAAACCGGATTTCTGCTCCAAACATCTGCGGGAAGCACGAAATGGCAAAACTATGGAAGAAGCCACAGTAGCAGCACTAGTGCTACTGCTTGTCGCTCGCTTCGTCTGCGACCTTGGCGCCGCAGCGACATTGTGCGCACCATTCCCGACGGCAGCCATTGCCGGCATCACATAGGCTACAGCCGAAGCCATCTATCCCCACCTCAAACCCAACCAAAAACAAACAAACAAACAAACAAACAAACAAACTCCCCAAAAGAACTCGCAAAAACTCCAAAACAGTCGCGCGCGCGCGCACACACACAAAGGGCTTAGAAACAAGTGGAAAATGGAGAATTTCTCGGCTCTAGTTTTATAGGTACCTAGTCTAGTCCTAATCCTCTTAGTTAAGGAAGGGTTAGTTATTTCCTAGTGGAGGAGGATAATTGAACTCTATCAACCATCTTTTCTTTTGATTTTTTTGCTCTCTACAAAAAATTGTGATCAAATTGGGTTTTTGATCACAATGATTGAGCTACAACACCCAAAATTCTCTCACATGGATTCGTGGTGACGGATGGAGGGAAAAATCAAAATTGTGAGCAAATTGGGTTTTTGATCACAATGATTGGGCTACAACGCCCTAAAATTCTCTCACATGGATTCGTGGTGAAGGATGGAGAGAAAGATTTTTCCCATGTGGGTTGGGAGGAGTTGGTAGGGGGGGAGGAGATGGAGGTGATGATTTTCCCAGAAAGGGTGGGAATTGATCAATGAATGGGCTTTTGTGTGGTGTTGTCAAGTGTCAAGTTGTAGTAGAGAGAGGAAGGCAGGTGTGGAGCATGAGAGGCCTTATCTCCTGCACTTACTTACTACTAGGCTAGGCTACTGGGGGTCCCCTTTTCACTCCCCAATGAGTCCCCATTCCCCACCCTTCTGGTCACTTTTTTTTTTCAAACTTTTTCCTCATTCAGTCAGGAATATGTCTCTCTATGGTTGCATGCTTTTATCTCATCTTTAAGCACTACCACAATTTTTCCTTTCTATTTTCAGCTCCCTTACCTGCCTGAAGAAACCTGTTTTCAGTGAGGGGGATCTCCTGCGGTGGAAGGTGCCAGCCAGGCTGTATTGGGATCTTCTGACGAGTGGAAGGTACTAGTCAACCTGTCACTATTTCTAAAAAGTGAAAGAATCCCATCTCTGCTTTACATATGAAAAGGACCTGAGTACAGGCCATTCCGTGATTTTCGACCTGTTCCCTTGGCCTACCGGCCTTGGGCACAGATCTCCAATCACTGAAGGGCCTGTACTCAGGCCCTTCTCCTATGCAAACAACACAAAACAGACATAAAAAGAATGAATACATGGATGCATGCTTTTATGCCATCAAATATCACAAAACAGACATGAAACAAATAATCCATAATTGTCTAACAAGAGAGATTCCACCCTTCTTCACCCTAAGCTTCGGTCTGGAATTGATGACTTTTGCAAATGTATCCTAACCTAAAGATTTAGAACATTGTGAGGTCTAATAAATTAGTCAACAAGGTTCCAAACAATGTGGCAGAATCTCTCCCTGAATGCCAAATATGTCACATACTGGCCATTGTAGAATCTCTCCCAAGTGCCAATTATGTCACAGAATGGCAATTGCAGAATCTCTCTCAAGTGCCAATTATGCCACATAATGGTCATTGCAGAATCTCTCCCAGTGCCAATCATAATAGACATTGGTCAGACTTGGTTCAGACCAGTTTTGGTCTGGTATCCACTTTTGAACATACCAGCATGGACATGGTATTGGATTTTATTTAGTTTTGCAAATACTGCTACTGCAATTGGGTACTTTAAAAAACTTTCACACCAGTCTAGTCCTGGTATTGAGACTGGTATGAAACTGGTGTACAAGGTCGGCATACTTCGAGTACCTACAAGGGTAGCATACAAATAAGGCCGGCATTATCCAACTCAGAGCAACTCCACCTGTGACTGTACAGGAAACACAAGTCAACACATGCAGTTTGGCTCAGCAAAATGGTTTTGGCCCAACATTTTTGCACATGATTCTGAGGCTGGTAAAAGGCACAACAAAGCCTAACACCTGCAAGCTTTAAATTACTTTTTTTAAAAACTACTTCTTAAAAACATTTGTGCTTTTGGATTCATGAATCGTGTAAAATACCAAAACTTTTGGAAAGTCCTCATCAAAATAATAACAAACAAGGTTAAGAATAGAAATTTTACTCAAGTAAAGTGGTGAGGCAAAATGCACTCAAGAATGTGCATTCAAGATATTCTCTAAAATCGCACCACAATTTGCCCCATATCCTTTATCCTTTGCCCAAAAGTTTATGCTTGTATCGTGTATATAGATGGGTAAAGGGAAGAATACCATAGTCCCATATTGATAGAAAATGCTAATGTTGCTATGTGTCTGTGTTTTTTTCACACTTACACATTCTCAGTCTTGGTTAAAAGTATCATGATTTTTTTGTGAAGGGCCAATGAAAAGAGCCTACTGCAGGGAAAAAAAAACATTAAGCTTCAGGATGCACCCACATTTGTAGGTACCCACAACTAATCAACATAGATTGCAACTAAATATAAGTTATCAAAGATATATCATACATACACTTAGATGCCTCAAAACATTTACATGGCATTAGAGATATCTGTAAAGTCAGGAAAAGACAGCGCCAGTACCCTGAATTTGGTCATACACAGGGTGAGATTCAAAAAAAAACCTGCAATTAAGTACATTAGCATTCAAGGAGGGGTGAAACTCTGAAAACCATCAATTTTGGGTTTAGGGTTCCTGAGTTTCACCATGTTTTATATTTTTTCCTGAGCGGCTCCACTTTTGCTACACAGATTTTCACTGCTCCTATCCGTACAGCTACTATAATTCCTCTCGAACCTTGAGCATTAAATGCTGAGATTCGGCATTTCGTACTCAGTTTCGGCATTTCATACTGAGATTTAATAAAATTTCATTACTTTGCACATACCACTAAAATAGGGGTTAGGGGGTGAAAAGAGGCCCAAAGACAGGGTGAAGTTTGCGGATATCTCTATTGTATAGGTGTATTTGACAAATATTTATACTACTTCACTGTGTAAGTGTAAAAATATACACATACACAGCAACAATATAAGTGTGTTGTCTAAAAAATTTGGGTATGTAGATATGTGTAAATATGTCTGGGTCTAGAACAAAAAACAAGGAACCCTGTGGTAGGTGATCTACTGGCATGGCCATAAAGTTCTCCTTAATCAGCTATATACACGAATTCCATAGTCGTTGTAAAAAATTGTGATTCTAACCTAGACTGTTACTGTTTGTGTCGGCAAATTGCAAGATCCTACAAGTGGGTTCCTACACGTGGGTTTGGCACCTCTGAGGATGCCAAGTATTCTGCACCAACTTTGCATTCAGAAGGGCTGCCAGACCTGCATGAACATTGACCTCCAAATGCAGATGGTAGCATTGTAAAATCAAAATGCTTCTGCAAACAAAGAGCCAAGAATGAGAACTTCAGGCATGCCAAGATTTTTGGAGGAATTTGTCAAAATGATATGAGCGGCAAAGCACCATTTGTTTGTTGACATGCACTGCTAAATGATGGCTAAGGTGAAGCACATAGGCATCTGGATGTCTCTTTTATTGAGCTAACAAGAAGATATTTATCAGGCAAGGTGGGAATGGGCAAACCTCTAAAACATGCTTGAATTGTCGACCCAGCAAAAATATTCTCTCTTTACTTTCTGCAGTCACCAGGCAAAGTCAGTCAGAGATCAGAGGTCAGATGAAGAACAAGGCAAAACCAGAGATTGCCACCATTGAAAGTATGCCTGGAACCCTTTGGCAATTCCTTTATGGTGGGCTTAAAAATCTGTGACTTGTGCATAAAGCATATGTGCAGAGGTACCGTGAGAATTCCCCATCACTCCTGTAGAAACCCTTTATGGAGCTGCGAGCAGAATTGGCTGTTCAGGTACTAACCTATGAAGCCTTTGTCAATCATTGTTCCCTTGTTGTAAGCAGGGCACAAAATGACTCTCTTGATACCACCCATCACCAACGACAGCATCATTGGTGCATTGATGACAAACACAGAGCCTCCCCTCCCTGCAGATGAAGATAGGTACTAAATAGCTCATCAGTTAAGAACTGCTCATCCTGAATAGACAATATTAAACCAACCCCTCCTGATGGATCATATACACTGATAACAACGAAGGTGACCAATTAATGTGCCAGAAGAAAGTTACTACAGGACTGTGGAATTCCAGCATTGAGAAGAGATGCCATCTATTTTTGCAATGTGAATGTAGGCTCCCAATGGAAAACAAATCACAATGAAGGACTAGAAGTACATGAAATGAACTCCAGACATGGAAACTTCATGATGCAAGATACTGGGACATTTTTTGAGGTAGTACACAATGGGACAGCATTTGAACACAACTAAAATTCTGAGCAAATTCACAGTGAACAAGTACCTGCATAGTCTCTGTTGAGAAATGTTCCAACACGTTGAAGGATGTCCATTGGTGGTATACGCATCAAACCCAGGCCCCACAAGTCCAACACAATGTTCACCTGCTTTGATGGGCCTTTAAAGAAATTCAACTCTGCATACTCCATGTGTGAAACTACAGACACAAGCAAGATAAGCATTTTTAGAAACACAATACAAGTGATTTCTGACATGCAACCTGGAGTGCATGAGACAAACCTACTCTAGCCAAGATGCCAAAAAAAAGAAATCAGTCTGATTTATGCCTTTTTGTCTCTCAGATATCTTCTCCTGCTACTGCCAATTATATGCAACAATTATTTATGCTTTCAGGAAATCCATAAATAGCCAAGGTTCAAGTCAGTTCTATTCTCCATCACTCTGCCAGAGAGATCCCATATCCACAAGTCAAATGAAAATTTAGCTGATTTTGTTCTCTGGACTCACCAATGATGGGGACAAGTTTGCTGAGCTCTGGAGCTGGCAACTTTTGTATAGCCTTTCCCAGAAGTACACACAAGGTGGGGTTTCCTTGTTGGCATTGGCCATGCCAAAACACCAGCTCACTCCATGGAGCTGTGATCAGTTCTTGCATGGTAAAGTACTTCTGATCACCATGGGTATGCCGCCGCTGAAGAGCAATTTAAACACAACAGTGAAGTGAACACACAAAAAATGCTCACATCACCATTATTGTGACACAACCAGTCTCAAGAAGTGTGTCCTTTTCATCCCCTGGAGGCATTCTGAGCATCATACAGAGAAACAACTCAACAAATAACCTCAGGAATCAGAACTGCTATTCAACAAGCATACCTCTCGGAGTGAAATGCAGGTTGGATGATCAGCATGAGGGCAGAATACCCCATTTTTAGAATGCAAAACAGCCTTGCTGTCTGAGAGCAAAAGAACAGGAGGACTCAGATCCCCTGTCCCTGAACAGCAAGCATCTTCATCCGAAGTGGCCTCTGCACATGGGAGAATTTGGTCTTGCAGAGAAGTGTCTGCCTCAGATACAGCTCTGACTGCTTCTTGTTCCGAAAATATCTGCATAGTTTTCAGAATATCAGCATACTCATCACCACCTGCCAGAGAAGTGCTGATAGAAAGGTCTTGGCCTGCAGTTGTGACAAGAATGCCATTTTGGTGCTCTGTAATTTCAGAGTCCTCTTGTGGTGACTCCTGTGTATCACTGTATGACACCAAATGCCAAAAAAAGAGATATTAGTCAACACCAACAGAAAACTGGAAGTCAAGAGTATGAAAATCACCACTGCTACTTGTAGAGAAAACATTGGTCAATAAGCATTCACCAGTTATTGGAGTCTTGAGAGAACTTGCTGGACAAGTTCTCAGTCTGCACATTGGCTGCTGAGATGGTTTCATCACATCCAATGTCATCATGGGAGCTTGTGTCACTGTTCCAAGTTGAGATCTTGTGACAGTAGTTAGTGGCACAATCATCCAAATCTGCAGTTCTGCTGCTGCCCAGCTGGTTCAGTTCAATTTCATTATGTGTACCTGCCTCAAGAAGAAGTTGTTCCTCAGAGAACTCTAGATCTGGCAGACTCATAGTAGAGGCTTCAAAGAAAGACTCATCATCAGAATCTGTTGTACATGGAGGTGAGTTAACTCCCATGTCTGATTTCTCAGGTAACATTGACTCCAGTAACAATTGGTTTTCCAAGGCATCTGAATCTTCTCCCACATGAAATCCTTTCTCTTGAGCACAAAACAAAACATGATGACAAGAGCCTACAGCAGAAGTTGTGGAAGCCCTTCCATCCTTGTCTCCAAAGAAAGGGTCCAACCCAAAATGGTGCAGCCTGTGTGAATCTTCGGCTACTTCAGCTTTGTTTGATCCAGCTACTGCTTCTTCATGGTGATAGGGTATAACAAATGTCTGAAGGTTTCCTTTCAGTGTGCACATGTTCACATCTCCATCATCCTGGCCATGTGACACTGGAGAATGATGATCAAATGTAGTAACTGAGTTGACATTATCATCAAAGTCTGGATCAGCTCCTTTAGGCTCCATTGAAACTCCTGTCTCCTCACAGGAATATGATCCAACTGATGCTGCATCACCATCACAGGTTGCGGCTACTTTATAGCAAGCTTTACTTTCTTTGTTCTCAAATGAGGCTGGCTCGACTCCTTGTGGAGAGTCCTCTGTGCTGAATGAACCACAAGAGGATGTGCAAGAAAGGGCATTTTCTGAAGGATCCTCTGTGCTGAGTGAACCACAAGAAGATGACCTAAAATGACCCTTGTTAGAAGGATACTCTATGATGAGTGAACTGGAGGAGGATGAGCAAGAAAGCATGTTGCCAGGAGAATCCAAAGCCTCATTGAAGGATACAGTCGACTGAGAGATGTCTTCACCAGCAGGTACCACAGTTGTCCTGCACCCTGTTATGCCTGCATTCTGGCTGCATGCAATCAACTGTGCAATTTCTTCTGTCCAGTCCCAGGGAAGGTCTTGGTCAGACTGCAGGGCCTCTTCATATGCTTTCTCAAAGCAAGTATCACACCTGAGTCCCTGAGAACCACCTGCATGGTGAGCAGCTGACGCATGCTTTCGCTGCCAGCCTGGTCGGACCTTCTTATCACCTCCCTTGGACAGAGCAAACTGGTCCATGCCCTGATCCAATTTCAATAGGCAAGTCTTACAGAATGCCCCTTGCAACTGATTTTCTGCAGCTAAACACTCCTGTTGCTTTCCTCTCAACTCCAAGATAAGGAGCAATACATGTGCTGCAGCTAAGGGATTTGACAAGGGACCACAAAATCGACTGGAAAAAGCCATGGCAACCTTTGCAGGTAGATGCCACCATCTTCTACCGTGCAAGATAGGAGCCCTTTCTCTTGTCTCCTTCTCAAGAGGGAGTCGTAGCCATGGAAGTATGACAAACTCAAGCAGTGGCCAGTGGGTTTTTGGAGAGAGCATCTTGAGTCCAACTGCCCCAGCTAAACTACTCAGAATGGTTCTGCACCACCTTCCGCGCTGCCGTGAATCAGATTTTTGCATTTGAGAGACAGAGTTGGGACCTCTGGATGCTATGCTCTTGAGATGAGAGCAAACTGCATTGATTTGATTGCTTGGGTCATGCAGGATCTTTGATGCAATCTCAACTGTCTGACTGTCCACACTGCAATCAAGGCTGTGGTTAGGATCTCCTTCTGAAGTTGTGCAGGACAAAGCAGTTTCCACAGAATGTCCCATCTTGCTGTCTGTTTCCATGGGAGTGTCTGCATCACCTTCCTCAAGGGTTTGGATATTGCTTCTGCATTCTTCATGTACTGAAGACGAATCAGCACTAGCATGCCCTTGCACCTTTGGTGTAGGGCTCACATCCTCAAAGCTTCTGGTTCCTGAGCCCCCTGGCACCTTCTGTAGCATGGCCAGAAAGGCAAAGACATTGTCTGCCACAACCAGATCCAACTGTGGCTCGTTCTCCATAAAGCTCGAGATGCATTTCCTGACAACAATCTTCTTTTCCTGTACTTTGGCCACTGCCAGTGAATTTCGTCCTCTGTTCTGGGGAAAATTCCATAGCAGCTTCTCTGGTTTTCTTCTATTGAAACAATTGTCTGCACATCCTACCTCTGTCTCACACTGTTCCGCAGTTCCATCAGCTTTGTGCTGCTGCTGATCAGAATGACCCCTTCTCATTGCAACCACAACAGAGGGTTGCAAACCAGAATATATTTACCCCTGAAATGAGGACTCCACACATTTCCTACCACCTTGTCACAACTGCAGAACACACAACATACTCCCCTTAGTAAAGATTCCAACTCCCAATAGTTTCATGCATATTGTAGCAATAACCAAAAACCTCCTCATGCTTGGAATCATTCATTCCAGAGGCTTAAGGAGCAACAGGACTCCAACTTCTTGTTGAAGTCATGTAGCTGGATTTGTGACCATCACAAAATGCTCCAGAAAAACCTACATGAGAACCTTCCCCTTTGATCTCATCTGTGGAAGACACATAGAAAATCCATACTCTAGGAACAATTTTTGCAAGAATACACAGGCATGGAAATGCATCATACTGTCATACTTCATCCGAGTGAAAACGTCGGTGAGCTGCTCCTACACAGCTAAAATATCTGCCTCTTCCGATCAACATTAAACCATCACACACACACAGAGCTTCGTTGGTCAAGTAAAACGTTCAGGAAGTGCAACAGTACAGTACCTCCATGGGTTCCATTGTAGGACAAAATTCTCCTCCAAAGTCCAGCGTCTCGGACACGATCTGTAAACAACAACCAAAAAAAAATCCTCAAGAACATTATTAACCAAAAACGCACCTAAGAAAGCAAAAGCAAAGCTGAAACCAAAACGATGGTGGATTCAGACAACTACTGATGGATTCAGCTCCATGGAAACGAGACGACAACAACAGAAATCCCCCTCGATTCTCGTGGCATCAATCCTTCGGTCTAGACTTGCAAAAACTTCCTACCTCTTGGACAAATTATTCACGGAAGAAAGCCATTACCAAAGAAAAGAAAAGAAAAGAAAAGGAAAGGAAAGAAAAAAGGGGAGAGAGAGAGAGAGAGAGAGAGAGAGAGAGAGAGAGAGAGAGAACAAACCAGTCTGATGTCCTGGAAGCCATAACTATGACCGGATCCATGTGTAGATACGGAATAGAAGAACAAAACCATGCCGGGAAAACAACCATTGCATCTGTCGGATGCAAGACATTACAACCGCCTGATATGCTCCAGACGAAAACAGACTTCATAATGTCGGGCAGAACAGGGTACGAAGGGCGAAAAATACCTCTCGGTTTGTCTCCCGAATGCTATTGTCGAGACAGTCAGCTCCGATTGCTCCGATCGCTCGATCCATGGAGAAAACCGTAGAGAAAAAGGGATGCTGCGGCACTGGCAGATCTGCCGCGAGCATCACGCGAGGAAGGAAGACGACGATGCCAACGAGAGCGCCAGTACTACCTACCAGTTCCCACTAGGTAGCTTCCCGCAAGCCTACCTACTCTCACCCCCTTACCAAGGTACAAACTAGGTACCTACGTACCTACTAACCCTACTCTGACCCTACACTTCGGTAAAAACACTTTTTACATTTCGGACATTTGCCCCAGTTGGCGAAATTTTCGGTTTCATTTGATTTCTTTTACCAGAGCCCCCCCCCGCCCAGGGTTTCTTTTGTGGGAAAATTTCGCCAAAAGGAGTTTTATTTTTTTTTCAAAGTGGCGAAATTTTAGTTTTTTTCAGTGTTTTAGTCGCCAAATTTCGGAGAAAAAAATCTAATCTTTTAAAGAAGAATCGCCAGATTCTAACCTAAGTTCCAGGATCCTAAAAATTTATGATCACCAATTTTATTTCTTTTCAATTTTCTGATGTTGCGAGCACAAGTGGTCACAGGGTTTTTAACTTGTTTAAATAATAAAGAAATTAGTTTTTAATAATCCACATATACTCACTGTAGCCCCAAGTTCCAATTTCAATCAAGGCTAAACTTCAAACACCATACCCTAAAATGAGTTTGGTCATCAAATAATTGTTTAATTATTAGAGTTATCTTTAAAGTTGTATCTAGTCCAACTTTTTTTTTTGGGTATTTTTTTCAATTTTTATTTTATTTTTGCTATGATTCACAAAGTTTTATTTTTTTAATCAACCAACAAAACTTAATATAAAACTGTTGAATTTTCTTGATTGTTGAATTCTTTTGTTGATTTGCATTTAATGCAACTATGTTGGCAACAATCTTTTGAGTGTTTATTTCAAAATTTGTATTAGAAATCACATTCATAACCAAAATCTTTTAACACTTATGAATGTGCAAAAAACAATTTGATCCTAATTGTGGCACTGAATGTAAATTAATTAAACATTTTAATGTTCACCTAACCAATTTGACTTATTTTGAATTTTTAATGCAATTTTTTTACAAATAACTTTATTGAAACCATTTTTTGTGAAGCCATGAAATTGAGATGGTGACAATCATCATAATTATTGCATGTTATGATCTAAATAATTTTGTTGTTGATATAACAAAATCATAGTAGACTTCGTAAATCATCAACAAGAAATTTTAAAAGTTCTAAAATGAATTGATTTTTGGAAAACCATCATTATTCATTTTGTCAATGTGAAAGATGAACCTAGGCTATATCAACCTAGCCTACAGTCTACACCAATCAAATTAGGTAAAAAGGTTATAAGATGGTTTTGTAGCTGGGTAAAATGATTTGAATAAATATTAAGGAAAAAAAAATTACCAACCAAATGAGGTAGGTATGTAAATATTGTAATACAAGGAAAACTTCATCACATGTTTGTCAATTAATTAATTAATTAATTAATTAATTTTGGTCTAAAATAGAATATTCTCAGACTATTTTTAAAACCTTCTTTAATTTCCTTCACACAATTTTTTTTGTGAATATGTTAACATTTTTGAAAATAATATAATTAGTGTCAAAGCTGACAATGTATTTCAGTTTTCACTCCTTTATCTTAAGCTGTTTGCAAGGGCCAACTTAATATGGCTTCGAGGAAAACCTTGCAGGTTTGGCTCAGTAAAAGAGTTTTGAGCCAGCATTGTTGCTCCAGAATAAGATGATGCTGTTAGCAAAAGCCACAGCACCCTGTAACCAAATGCTCTTGATTGGTCATATATATTGATTGGTCCAAGTGGTTTGTTATTAATAATCTCTGACGTTTTATAGTCCCAATTTCATGTTTATGAGTGGGGAAGCGGGCTTGAGAAATATTAAATAATTAATCTTGGATGTTAGAAATATTGTTGCATGGTGGATCAGTGTTTTTTTTTTCCCATTTTATTGGTATAGAAGTTTTGGCGAAATTTAACCAAAAAAAGAAGCAAAACTAGTCAAATTTACACTAGAAAGGAAAAAAAATTCCTAAAAAACTTCAAAAAAGTAACGAAATTTTGCCAGAATTAGAAACACTGAATTGGACAAAGGAAGCCTATTTCTGCCCTAAAGGTTTGTTGGTTACTTTTACTTTGGCATAATAAAGTCACAACAAATGAGTAGTGGTGCGTGACTAATGTACCTGAGAGGGGCTATGGACCCACCCCCTTTTTCGCCAGGCAGCCTAAATAAGCATCCCTTGCTTTTGTAAGGTACTCTCCCTCATGGGGGCCACTCCACCAAAGAACCAATTAATTGATAAACTCCATATTCATATATAGGCCTTTATTTTAATTTGTTGTAAAACTTTTGTGCCCATGCAATCTCTAGCATTAAAGAGTGTGTAATGTGTGTACATGAAATCAGACCTGATTTTGAATTAGGTCCAAAAGTTCTTTGAATTTGTGTTAAACTTGTTGTAACAAAAGGGTTTTAATTTTTTGACAAAACACCTAACTCAAACTTCCACCTCGAGAACCTTCAAATATAATTTGAGATTCTCCTCAAAAGAAAGAACTGCACAACAACAACAACACTCGTCACTAAATTATAGATAGCACATTCAAAGCATATGCTTCACCAAAAAAAAACTCGACTTTTGGAGCCTAATTAAGTCCATTCCAAAGAGAGACTAAAATCAAGAAAGGGCCAAACAAAGCAGGCAGTATCTGACATAACCCTTAAGGATATCCCTTCTATCACTCAAGGAAGCCATTTTTAGGGTTTTGGTTTTGTGGAAAAACCCAAAAGAAAAGACCACAACAACCCACCATTCCCTTGTCTTGTTAGAGTACAAAGTAAGTACTAAAAGAACACTTTGTGATATTCATGTGACTTGTTCATCCTCAAGAAAGCTCGACTTATAAATAAAAAGGTTTAGTTCGTTGGATACTTACATGGAAGAACATTATCATCATCATACTACTACTAGGGAAAAGCATTTTGTTCATCCTAACTAACTTATGTGTTTGTTTGGTTCCTTGGCTATTTGTCAAAACAAAATCATGGCATATAGAGGTGAATGGTGTTCAATGGTTTTTTGGTGTTTCCTTTTTTACAATAGCCTTAGCCTATGTTACATGTAGTGCATTTTGTTTGGCATTGCCTACCAAGGCAAGGACATTGTGTTTAGATTCATTATATAGTATAGTAGCTTAAGGGGTTTTTGGCACCTAGCTAATAGGTCTCTTTCTATATGAGTATTTTTGAAAGATGATATTTTGGCTTGTGTTAAAACTTGAGATTAGTTACAGAGTTATAATATCTTGAAGGATTTTGGCGTAAATTAAATTATTTTTTTGTTTTATCAAATTTTTGAAAATTATTTATTACTTATGCTGAATTTTTTATTAATTAATAATCTGCAAGATTTTGACCATCAGGTTTGAACCATAGACCTTTGAACTTTGAAGTGACACAGTCTAAAACACACTACTAGCTTGTCCCATAAGTTTTTATAAATTTTGTTTAATATATTTTTTATAACCATTATCTGTCAATAATTTCAGAATTAAAAAACCAATCGTCAAAATTAAGATTTAAATTATAATTAATTATTCGACATTTTGTTGCCGAATCCAATAAGGGAGTATGATATACTTTGAATACAGGCAGGCCCACAATGGTATATATAATTAAATGAGCAATAGAAGATGCTGAGAACCACAGCATCCCAATAAGATAGCACCTTCTTCTAGTTTCCCGGAGTGCCTAGAGCTTCTTTCCCCAGGCACATCTTCAACATCCTACAAACCCTTCAACATCTCAACAACAGCCTCAATAGGTATCACATTGTGTGTTTATTATTAAGAGCCCCGATTGGAGAAATACCTTGCACACTATTTTGGACGAGGTAGAGACTAGACGCTTGTAGAGGTGCATACACATACAACACATACTGGGTGTGGTGGGGACCAAAAAGCCAAAAAGAAAACCCTCCCTTCTCAACTTCAATCTCAAATCTCACTTACACACCAATAAGAACTGCAAAATGGATCCAGTAAAATATTCTAAGACCTTCTGAATTGTGACAGACACAACCTTAGTACACTTGCTCGTGCATGATGTGGTTGGATTTTGGAAGTTTGTAAGAACCCATGGGAGCTACAAATCTCTTATCCCGTTTCATATAATAGGGGAAGTCCCTTAAAAATTTATGACCTTAAAGCTCATGACACATGTGTGCTGTAAACTTTGTAGTTTCGTCCATTTCAATGTAAAAAATATGGCCTTCAGCTCATGACACATGTGTGATGTAAAACTTTGTAGTTTTGCCCATTTCAATTGTAAAATATGGTCTTAAAGCTCATGCATGACACACATGTGATGTTAAACTTTGTAGTTTCATCCATTTCAATGTAAAACATGGTGGCCTTAAGCTCATGACTACAACATGAGTGTGAGATAAACTTTGTGGTTTCATCCATAGCAATGGAAAAATATTGACATTAAGGTGAAAAATCATACACATTGGTTGTGTCTAGTGTGAGCTTTGTTTTGGGTTTGTTTACTTTGCTTCTGTTTTGCGGGAGGATAGAGTTTGGGGGGGAGGGGCAGGTAGGTCACTTGTGTACCCATCCACCCAACCATTTTTCCAGGACAAGCTCAGGTGCTTGCTTTGTGATGTGCAACTCGATGACAAATATACAATAACACTTGGCATAATGTGCCACCCTCCTTTTCCACTTCGTGTTGTACACTATGACCTGGTAAACAGGGGCGTGTCACACTGTGGCCTTTCCCTTAACATTAAAAAGTATCTTAAGACAAGAGAAGAATTATGGAAACTAGTGTGAACCCTGTGTATAATGCACAGGTGTGTTATTTCAACAATGTTTGGTTGATGTTTTTGGTTTTTTTAAAAAAACTTTTTTTTTCAAACAACCATTGGTCCCCCCCTCGCCCCGACGGTTCTTTATATTTTTCCAATTGCTGCTAAACACTGGTTTCCATCGGATCACACTGAGCCAGAGTGATTCAGCACCCACCGGCGCACCATCCATTCACTAGATGCCTGAACTTGTTGTGGATGAACCTGAACCTCCCTCGTGCCCAGCCCGCCCGTGCTGGCCCACTGTCACAGACAGACCAAGTGAATTAATATATATATGATTCAAAAATATTTCACCATGCAAAAATATATTCTTCAAAAAATCGTCTAAAAAGACACCAAAATCCTTCAAGATATTATAACTCTGTAAAACTAGCCTCAAGTTTCAACACAAGCCAAAAATATCATCTCTCAAAAATACTCATATAGAAATAGACCTATTATTATTATTATTACCTCGGGGCCAAAAATATCCCTTTAGCTACTATACTCTATAATGAACCTAAACACAATTATATCCCTGCCTTGATAGGCAAGACCAAAAACCCATAACTCTACTACCGAGTGTGCAATTTGTCTTGTTGAAAGGTTAAGGCTTCAACAGGATGATTTAGTCATTATGTCACCCGAGTTGCCTCAGACACTGGAATGGTCAGGAAACCAACAGCAAGAAGACAACAAGAAGACAAGAAAGGAAAGATGAGAAAAGCTTTTCTCTCACCCCCCCCCAACAGAACTCATTGTTCCTTTTGTTCTCATCTCCTCTCATAATTCCAAGTTCATTGCACTTTGGGTAGTATAGTAACTCAACACGTTCCCAAAGTAACCACTCACCCCAGGCAGATTCCCCAAAATGAATGGCCCATTCCCCAAATGAACGGCCCTTGGCTCCACCCCACCTTGGGTGGGTGGACACCCCACCCTGAGGGCATTACCCTTTGTAAAACACCCGTGGAGTTTGTTATGTTTTTTTGTGATATCTAGTGGATATCATGGCGAAAAATAAAATAAAACAAGGGGTGTGTCACACACCATGGCCTTGCCATTGACATTTAAAAGTACCTTAAGGCACAAGAAGAATTATGGAAACTCAAATATCTCACCATCCAAAAATATAATCCTCAAAAAAAAAATCACATTCCTTCAAGATACTATAACTCTATAACTAATTTCTCGTTTAATGCAAGCCAAATTTTCATCTTTCAAAAATACTCATATAAAAATAGACCTATTATTACTACCTAGGGGCCAAAATCCCTTAAGCTACTATACTCTATAATGAATCTAAACACAATATCCTACCAAAAAACAGGAGGCGGTAAAGGTTGGTTACTTTTATAAAGTGAAAGTGCCCATCTGTTTGGGGAGGACAGATTCCACTTGATAACATTCACTCTTTAGTTTCGTCCATGCTTTACTTTACTAGGTGCTTCAAATTCCTCAAGAAAACCATTTAATAATAAATACTAGAATGGCAGATGGGTGCCCCAAAACTTAACCTTGCATTTTGCCAAACGTCTTTTTTTAATAAAAAAAAATCATTGACCTACCTTCTTGGAGTCATATATTGTAGGACTTACCTATATACCAACAAAACTATGTAAAAGTTTGTGATCAAATGACTATTCATTCACATGCCTTTGGTGTACCTACAAAGGAAAGTGAGTAAAAAATTGTGTGAAATAGCGACAAAGTATGTAAATTTTTTGTTTTAAAATAACCGTTGGCAATACCCCGGTAAAACCTACATTCGAATAAAGGATGTAAAAACTTGTGAGAAACCACCCAACAATTGAACAGGACCGACAACCGCCTGATGGCATTTGATGGACCCAGCAGTAAAGTATGTAGAAACTGCGGTAACGGACCTTTCGGACCCTGAGTTGGTAGTCACCTTAGAGCATCTCCAGCAAGGCTGTGCACCTGCATAAAAGAGTCTTATAAATATGATCTGACTACTGCTCGGGCTTTCCCATTTGCCCATCATAATGATTGGTCCAGGTGGTTTGCTATTAGTAGTCCCCCCACCTATTTCCCTGTCTCAGTTTCAGTTCGTATGTGTGGGGTTGCGAAGAAGTAAATAACTAAACTTGGATGTGAAAAATACTTTTGCAAGGTTTTACATAGTGAGCACCGCTGGAGTTGCTCTTACAAACGTCCTTATAACAAAATGACATTTGTGATCACCGTTCACTTTGGGCATGCATGAACTGCATAAGTCATTCTTTACAAGAGCATCTCCTCCATTGGCAAATAGTATATTGAATGGCATATATGTAAGATTTTGGATGAAGTATAATCTTTTAAATGGCATGAATTTGAGTTTGGATTTGTAAATATGCAGAGTCTCTGATTTTCCAAAAGGGCCAACAAAAGAAAATGACTACTTTTTGTTGGGTTGGCCATAGACTTGACCCATGGGATGGCATTTGTATGGTCTCCCATTTTGTACTATACAATTTTTAATATTTATGTGTGGGGATAAACATATAATTAATAGAATATTTTAAATGTGGCAAACATTGAAAGAAGAGATGTGTTAGTTTAGATGTTTGGTTAGGTCCTAGTTAGTTAGGAATAAATTGAGTTAGTTTAGTTGTTTGAATTTTTATTTTGATTTAGGTGTGAATAAAATTTGAAATATTATGTGCATGGGATATAATCTCAATTTGTGTGATTTCATATAAAAGTGATTTAAGATTCTAACACGATCTATTGTTGTATGCAAATTGTGTTTTGAGTATAATGTTAATTTTTACATTTTCATGGTCTAGAAATGTTGGGTTTGAATGCGTGTTTTCACTGTAAATGAATGCTCATTTTGATTTAAACATGGTGTACCATTTAAGATATTTTTATGTTATGTTTTGTTTGTGTGATGACAACAATAGTTGTAAGCATCAACATATGAACACATGATATATGTTCTAATATAAGATGAGACCTCTCTCTATATAAAAATCATACTTATCATATTTACTTTGTTATTTACAAAAATTTGTGCAAGGTCAAGTTTTTAAATTCCTTTTAAATGGTTGCCAATAAGCACATAGTTGAGGTGGTCTTGGAGCAAGGGACATGACCACATCCAAATGGAGGCTTGAGATCATTCGAAATTGCCAAGTGGCAATTGAGGTGTTAAGTTTTGAGAAGATGTGCATGTGATTATGCTTCATGTCTTTGGACATGTAGTACGATATGTTGATGTCATATTTGACACATATTAATTCAATTTTTCTTTGTTGAATTTTTTGGGTAAATCTTTCTTGATATGTTTGAAAGTTTAGAATAATTTTACATTGACTACAATGAAAAAAAAAAAATTATCCTTCCTTCCCTCTTTACTTCAAAACCTAGTCTTTTTCATTAACTTGTTTATTGACATTGAAATCACCAAAAAATTCTATGCTTACTGTGTTGAGAACTTTGGAAGACAAAAAATTAGATATCCAAATGCTTTGATGCCCCCCAAAAATAATTGTTTTATCATTTGAGTGCCAAAACAAATGATATATGCAATAGGAACCTAACCTTAGGGTTTAGGGTTAGGGTTAACCATTGCATGCAAAGTACAATTGGTAAAGGTAGATATGAGACCACAACCATATGTTGTGAGGATCTCAATGACCTAATTGGTTGTTAAGTCCCAAGTTACAAGCCATAACATGTCACCTTCATTTTGTTAACAACCCACTAGTTAAATTTGGTTAAATCTTATTAGGAATGATCACCATTTTTTTTACATCTTCTTGTGGATGATAATCAATTTGGCTACAAATGTTTTTTTTATAAAATTTATCTCCAACATTTTCAACACATTTGAATAATTAGTTTATGGTTTATTGCATACAAGAGAAAGAAACATTTTTTGCACACCAAATAACCATTTTCAAAACAAACACACATACATTGGTTGTTTAACAATCAATTTGTGTAGGGTAATAGCATACTGCTAAGGCACTACGTGGCATAATAATTGAAGCATAACAATACAAAATGTAATTTATCATTATTCAAGCTCACCTTGCATAGACATGTTTCACAAAATGGAATGTCCATTTGCAAAATTGTTATGTAACATCAAGATGAAGTATTAAAAGTAAAAATTGCAAATATTAATACTACATTAAAAAGATGGGGTTTATAGGCAAATAAATAATCCAACTATATGGCCCTACTTTATATGGCCCTACTTTGAAAACCTTTGATTATAGACATAAGCTTGAACCCATGAATAATTTAGTTAATTATTTTGGGTTAAAAATAATGAAACATGAGTTATGTGCATTTGATTAGGTCTTAGGGAAGAAGACTTCAAATAATTATGATTCATTTATTAAAAATATGATTATTTTACAAGGATATTATGTGACATAATATTATTTGCTTGTAATTTATGAATGGGATTGATAATTTGTCTATTCTTCTTTTCAAATATTTAAAGGGTTGTGAATGGAACTTTAAATTCATATTTTCCCTTTAATGATTTCATGTTATTTGTGCTAAGTTTTGAAATTCAATTTTTTGTGTAATGAACATATGTTGAAATAAATTGATGTGTCATTTTGATTATGAAAGTGTTTACAAAAGTAAATGTACATGTTTTTATCGATTGATCCTTGTGAAGTGAAGTTTTTGGGCACATGTGATGAATTCATCATTGAATATAGCTTGTATAAAAAATAATTTTTAGATGCATGGGTGATATCCGAAAAAGATGTAATTTCCATCTCTTGCATCCTTCAAATGTTTTATGTGGTGTGTGTGTTATATGAAAATTCAATTGTGCAATTTGCATTTGTGGTAATGAGGAATTAACTTAAAATTGATCTTCATAGGCCTAGACCTTCCTAGCTTATAATTACACTACATTTTCTTGGTTAAGTTAGATTATCATGCAATATTTTTCACATTAGGTCTTGTAAGCCAAGTTTTTATTTCTTTTCCACTTATTGTTTGTCAAATAAAAACCTGAACTATTTATTTTGTATTTATGTATCTCTTGATATTTTGATTTTTTTTATTTAACTTTCATATTTCAAAATAAAATAAAAATGGGGTTTTTGTTAAAAAAATTGCAACAATTTCCTAGAATATGAAAGGTTGCTTAAGATTTTCTACTTTCGTATTTTGAATATCACCAAATTCAGTTAAAAATCCTTATTGATGATTGCCATTTGAGAAACATTAAAAAAATGGAAAAAAAAAAAAAAAACATTATTTAGGACAACAAATTTCCTAAAAACAATCCACACCGATTTTTTTTTTTTTTAAAAATTTATTAAAAAATTTTAGAAACAAAATTATTTTT
>Ga0116227_10002504_pt1 | contig 41560 bp, 33 predicted proteins | sample S1TSphgellanicum_FD_89693 | JGI IMG/M metagenome (GOLD analysis project Ga0116227, IMG submission 89693) | Host-associated microbial communities from peat moss isolated from Minnesota, USA - S1T2_Fb - Sphagnum magellanicum MG | ecosystem: Host-associated > Plants > Peat moss > Unclassified... | reverse complement strand
TTATATATAGCCTATATAGATATATTAAGTATAGTATTTAAGTATGTATAAGTTTAGGCCATTATTTTTATGACACATGTCCATGTTGTACACATTTAGTTGCATGTTAGTTGCACACACAACTGTATGGCCCAAAAATTATACAATACCAAATTTGTAGTTGCAAACATGACCGAGATAGTTACAAACGATAACCAATTGCATGCAAGTTACATAGTGACTGGTTACAAATGACAAGATTTCTAGTAGTGTACCCTCTAACTATTGCCTTGATCTAAATCTTGTCTACACTCATAATCCCCCTAAGAAAATAATAAACGAGGTTTTCCTTAATGGGGGCCCAATGGAACCTCCATAATCCCTCTAATCCTACCATCATGGCCCATCTAAAATCATCCTCAAATTCAAACCATCTTCTAATTTTCCAAATTTTATTTTTGGGGGTGCGGGGTCACTACTACCTTTCCCTTTGTCATTCACCTTGGCCTTCCCTTTCCTTTTGGCTCAACCCTCTTGCGTTTGCATGGGTGTTATTTCACTTGTTGGCATTTCTTTCACGAGAGTTGTCTCCTTCTATAGCTGGTCTGATATTCTCATGGTAGCAATAATGGCATCCTCTCTCATTGCTCTACCATGCTTATATCTACCTTCTATTGTAGCTAATTTTTCTCTTGCATCTTGCTCTTTCCTAATGCACCTACTCTCCTCTTTTACTTTTCTTGTTTTCTTTCCCCTTACTAACTAAGTTTCTTTCAAGAACCAGCATGGTTTCAATCCTATCCATAAACTACTTCCTACTTTATTCTCATTTTTTTCACTTCTCTTACTGGCTATGTTTTGATTTATTTTTATAATAGTAAGAACACCTTCCCCTCCTCTTTCCAATGCATTATAACTCAATTTTTTTCACTCCCTCAAAAGGTTTTCCTCCTAGTTTTTCTTTTACTCTTTGCAAGCTTGTTTTTTCTCCTTCTCAAGCTTTCAAAACAACAACAAACGATGAAATGAAGAAGAGATTCTCCCACTTTTCTTTTGGGGTGAAGGGACACACGGGCCTTTTTCTTCCCACAAGTGTGGGAGGACTGTACCTCCTTATCTGAATTGTCCTACTTGATGGGACAAGATAGGTGTCATAAAAACACCACCCTTCACTTTTGCCTTTTTAGGGTTTGATAATTACCCTTCATCTTGCTTCATGATGGCTTGGTGTGATGGCATCCCACTTGTCATCTATAAGCCTTCATCCTCAAGAATGGGTTGTATGCAATACATGCCCATGGCAGCTAGCCTTAATTCTTGCATTTTTTCTAGTGTTGCCCTAATTTCCATATTTGCCCTACCTTCCATTACTACCCTTAGGGTCTAAGACTGTTGTACTTGCTAGGTCTGCCCTACCTTCTAGGTTTTTAATTACTTGGATTAGGGCTAAAGTAAGGTATGCCTAGCTAATGGTGATCCCATCTATAAAGGTAATTGCCTTTCCATCTAAATTGGTTGGTTTGGTTATTGTCTCCCCTGGTAAGAAATTAGGTTGTAGGGTGTCTTGTGTTTTTTCTTGTTGGCTACCCTTTCCCTCATCTATCTTATCTTTACCTTTGTCCTCCACAAACTTTTATGAAGATTCTTGTGTTTCTAATGTTATACCTTTTTTCTCCCCCCCCTTGGAATTCATATACTAGTTTTTTGGTATTACAGTCATAATGAACATAGGGTTTTAGCTTGTTAATATTCACCAAAATAAGACTTGGGTCAAATTTGTCTACATTAACCAACAATATTGTGTTGTTTGGAAGGCAACATTGTCATGTAGGGTCCAAACTAGCAACATTTAATTTTGTATTGGTGCTTCTTTTGCCCTTTAGGAAACTAGAGCACAAAATCACCCAATTGGAAGGATTTGGGACGGTTGTGGTTTTGAGACCACATGCTTATTTCCATTGTTGCTCTCTTGTGTTTTCAATTGCCTCAAGTCTAGTTTCCTCTAATTTTTCCAACTCTTGAATATCATGTTGGTTAGTATCCTCACTGTGTTATTAACGGCAATACCTTCCTTGGTGAAAGTAGGTAGTAGATATTATGTAGGCATGAGTGGGTATAGCCCATACATCAATTGGAATGGTGTGTGCCATGTGTTGACTTTGTAGGTTGTACAATAGGCAAACAACACTACCCCCAAATGTTCATTTCAATTGTTCTTTTTCTCACTTACCAACTTGGTTAACATAATGTTAACTACCTTGTTTGTCAACTCTACCTACCCATTACCTTGAAGGTAACAGGTTGTAGAGGTAGTGTGCCGAAAAAAAAAATGGTTCACTAAGTGGGAAATGGTGTCATTGATGAAGTGTATGCCTTAGTTTAAAACCGAAGTTAGAGGGCATCCAAACCTAATCAAAATGCATTCATAAAAGAATTTTGCCATAGCCACTACCATGTTGGAGCATAACGCCCTCACTTCCACCCATTTGGTGGCATAATTTGTTGCCACTATAATGTATTTTTTCCTAGTATACTTTCCCACTGGTTTGATAGGCCCAATAAAGTTTAACCCCCATTTCATGAACAGGTCTAACAGTAAGGCTATCACAAGTTTTGCCACAATGGAAAAGGTTAGGTTGCATGTTTTCTAACATTTGTCCCAGGACTTGTAGATGGTAAGCCACTAATAGCATGCATCCAAAATTTTCCTGGCAGTAATATTAACAAACTCTTCAAGAATTCACAATTTTTTAGACTTGAAAAACTAGTCAAAAGCAACCCAAAAGTGACAAATGTTCAACTTGATTAGTAGTTATCTTGGACAAGTTGTATTGAACACATTTGTTTTGAGTAGGTCATTTTGACTGACCTTTCAAAACTTGGGCAGTAGTTTTTTTTTGGTAATTAATTTTTAATTATTTACCTACTTGCCCACCTACCTACCTACCTACCTACCTCTTAGCTAGTTAGTTACCCTAACCTAGTTAGATAGGTTAGGTAGCTAGGACACCTTGCCTATTCCACCCACTTGAATAATTAGCTAAACCACCTAGCTAACGTAATGGCCTAAATTGCAAGTGTGGGGATTTGAATTCCTCATTTCCACTTTGAGGAGTCAAGTCCTTACCATTGCACCACCACCTTCATAAGGTGAAAATATTTGTGAACATATTGTAATAAACATGTTCAAGTTCTTTTACACTACTTACAAAGGTAGATAGGAGGATAGATAGGGACATAGGAAGGTAGGAAGGTCAAACATACTAACTAGGATATCTAGGCTAGGCTACCTATGCTATGTATCTATACTAACTAGCCTAGGCTATAACCTATACCAACACAGGCTACATAATATATTAGCCTATGCATAAGTACTAACCTATGCTATGCTATATTAGGCTATTATACTAGACTATGTACCTACTAAATGTAAACTTAGGTAGGGAATGTGTTAGGTTACACAGGCCTAGGTAGGAGGTATGTATGGGTATCCTAGGCCTACTTCTAGGGGCTATGTAAGTCTATGTAGGGGTTATGTAGGCTATGTAGGCTTAGGTAAAAGGTATGTATGGGCTACCTAGGCCTACATAAGGGCTAAGTTAAGGCTATTGAAAGGTTAGTTAAGCTATGTAGGCTTAGGTAGGGTATAAATAACGACTATGTTAGGTTGTATATGTTGGCCTAGGTAGGAGGTATTTGTGGGCTACTTAGACCTATCTAAGGGCTATATAAAATTATTTAAGGGTTATGTCTAAGCACAAGTAAAGGCTATGTAGGGTTGTGTCAAAGCATAGGTAAGAGCTATGTAGGGCTATATAGGGGTTATGCACATTATGTAGGCCAAGGTAAAGTCTATGTAGTAACTACCTAACTTGGCTTACATAGGGGCTAAGTAGGGCATGGCTATTTAGGCTATGTAAGGTTATGTAGGCCTATGTAAGAGCTATATATGTAACTAAGGGGTACATAGGGGCCAATATTATTGGGATAATATATCATAGAGGTTATGTACTAGGCCTATATATGTAAGGGCTATGTAGGGGTGTATATTGTAGGCTTATGAAAGGGTTATGTAAGGTTAAATACAAGCTATGTAGGCCTATGTAAAGGCTATGTAGACCTAAATAAACCCTAATTATATATAGCCTTACATACATTGGCCCTATATAGCTTACACCATAACTCTTACATTACCTAGCTACCAAATCTATGCAAACCAAGGCCTACTTAGGCTAACATAGGCTCACCTAAGATATAACCTAGGTTCATGTAGGCTCACATAGATGTACCTATGCTAATCTAGGCCTATCATTCATTTAGCTACTTTTTAACCTACTTTCCCTACTTTAATTTCTTACCTACCTACCCTATTTCAATTTCCTACCTCCTAATTACCTATCTATATGTGATTTACCTACAACTTGTAAACATTTATATGTAATATTTTCTTTTCCATTTATGGTTGTACATGTCCCATTTGGATCCATGTCTCATTTGACTACACCTTTGTCTTTTTTAACTAAAGGTGTACACATCTTGTCCTATTTGACTATAAGTATTAATTGACAATATGTCTCATTTGACTACACCCATGTGCATTCTGACTAAAAAGGTTCATTTTGGGTCATATTTGATTAGATCTCACATTAACCAAATAGTAAAAAAGGTCATTTTAATCAAATAAACCAATCAAAAGAAACATGTCACTTTAACCACTAAGGGCCTTCAATCAAATTGACCAAATTCTCAGTCAAAATGGACATGGTAATTAAGTTGGACCACTTGAAAAGCCATGAATTATTGTAGTGAAAAAAATGACCTCTTGCCACTCCTCTATGTAATTTAGTGAGGACAATAGTGGCCTCATTAGGTTCCAAGCAATGTTTCAAGACTCTGTTTTGGCCTAAGTAATGCAAGTTACCCTATAGTAATGTAAAGCGCAAGGCTTTTAGCGCAATCTTCTTTTTGTACTCTAGAGGATAATTGTTAAGGAATACCCCAGTGTGAAGGTAGGTCCTAACATCTCATAGCCAATCGGGCTGTATAGTGAATAGAGGGGCACCTACCATTTGGACATGTACCCCTTGTAGTTCTATGTTGTGAAGGAGATGAGATAAGCGTCTACTACCAAATGGGTATGCCTTGGTTTGTATACGACAATAAAGTTATATCCAAAAACAAGAGTAACCATTTCAATATTCAGCCAAAAAATTATGGTTTGTTGATGAAGTAGGTCAATGCCATGTGTGGTCCACATAGAATACAAATCGGTTGTTGAGGAAATAATGGCAAAACTTATGTAAGGCATAGACCATGGCTAGCGCCTCTCGCTCCATTGTGGTGTAGTTCCACTTAACTGAACTCAATAATCACAATGCATATGTGATAGGTTGATTCCACCTATTATTTAGATTTTGGGCTAGTATAACCCTTACCACTAAATTGGATGTACATGTAATTCCTTTTCCCAATTCAATGCAAATAAAATTGGGGCCTCCATGTATTTTCGCTTTATGGTCTCCCATGCATATTGGCATTCTTGAGTCCAATTGAACTCCTTCAATTTTCACATTAGTTTTGTGATCGGTGCCATAATGAATGTAATTTTTTTCACAAAACATTAGTAGAAAGGTGAATGCAAGGTAAGGTGGCTCAAATCCGGCAACTTTACCATTCCTTAGTAGTTTGAGAAAAAAACAGAACAATGTATAAGGGGTCAAATTTGAAACAGTTTGATGTAAGCCCACGTATATCCATACATCCTCATTGGACAATTTATTGGCGTTCAATATTTGAAATCTAACACCTTACTTTTCCCTCCCCACTCTCCACCATTTTTCAACGCTAATGTTGAAAAGCAAGGTGGATTCTGATGGTCATTGTCTCTCTCCCACATCAAAATCATCACACTATACATGTGCATGTGAACATTTCTACAAAATTACAATAGAACACACATGAATGTAATACATTTGGAGCTTAATCAATTGAGTTATTATGGATTAACTTATTGAAGTTTTTTGTTTTTACTCTTTTACCATGTTGAATAATGAAAATGGGAGTTTGATTTCTCTTCTTGCTATTGGAAGTTTGGGCATTAGTTTGGGAAATAGTGATTAAAAGAAGAAGGTGAAAAGTGAGGGAAGGCCATCATTGTGGGTCAAGCTTCTGTATGGAATACAACCCAACATCAATTTTGACAGGAAGAATCATGTCATTCAAAAATAATTTGCTAAAACGTATGACATTTGCAACAATGGTACATCACCTAAGCACTTGAAAGAAGGCATGGACTTTCAAAAGGAAGATGTAGAAAAGATTTTTGGGCCTTGTCATAACAGGAATGGCTATCAATACACTTGGTCTGAAGATGGATCATAGGTGAGATAGAAGGGTTGTGGATGATAGTGCATTAGATAACACAAATGCCTCACATTTGAATGATCAATAAGACGAAGGCTCAAGGTTTTATACATCAAAAGAAAAGTAAAGACGTAAACTAGGTTGTGTTTGTTGAGTGGACAATCTGGGACTAGCTCTGGAGAATTCAGTGTTTGGAGGCAACTTGGATTGGCCAAAGTTGTAGGCAAATATGGCATTTTGAGTGACAATGACGATGGGTTTTTGAAAGTAGAAAACAAGGAGATGGGGACTGACATCAACACCATGCCTCTTCCATCTAGCCATGGTCATCATTTTCAAGAGCAAGTTGAGGCCTTCGATGACTAGCAAGGGTGTCTTCAAGCTTTGGAGAAAGAGATACTAGCCTTAAGAGCTAAGGTGTTATCTCTTTTGATAGCCAAAGATGATGTTATCACAAAGCTTGGAAAGACTTTATACCACATCAAGGATCATGAAGGGCTTATTTTAGGAGTAACCGAAACAATCTTGGAATTATGCTTGCAAATGGATGTTGTAACGCTAGAAATTTTGAATTTACAAAATTAGGGTGATAGCAAAAACCCTAAAGTTGTAGCAATTATAGCAGTAACACTTGTCAAACAAGATGGTTTTCAATGTGAATTAGATTCCCAAACTCGAATGACTAAACATTTCAAAAAGTTGTTGGAAAAAAAAAGGTTGATCATGTTCTTGTTTTAGTGAAGAGTTCAAAAACACAAGAGCCATGGAAAAGGGTAGTCAACAAGAAGGATGTTTGGAAGTAGCAAAAGTCTGTGCTTTACACCCAAGTTCATTGCATGAAAAATGGGAGGTAACGTCCATCATGTAATCCATCGCAATTGCCAATCTTTTTTTTGGAGAACAATGTTTCACCGATTTTGTATTATAATGTGTTGATACTACCATGCCCATTTTGCCTTAAAGGTTTTGAACCTTCGTGGGACTATAAACTTGCTTCTTGCAAGCATGCTTACCATTCTTAATGCACACTTAATCATTTCTCGAATTCTTCAAGGTGTTTACATTGTGACGAGGAAATGCATGCAGATTGGTGGACAATTTTTGGCCTCAAGAAGCTAGGTTCTAGAAAAGGAGGCAAAAGAAATGGATGCAAGACTTTAAGGTGCAATCTTGGAAGGTACATGTTTAACCTAATCCTTTGAACTTGTGTTACCCATCTATCTTGGATTAGGTTCAGTTGAACAATTTCCATAGTAGTCCCTTTGTAGTATTTGAAATTCAATCCCAAATCCAAAATTCATACAACTTTTGGTAGTCACCCCTTAGTCTGCTGGTAAATTTTTGTGTTTTTTTTAAGTCCACAATACATACCAAGTTACTTGCAACCTTTGCAAAATTTGGATTTACACTTATGTACAATCATGGTTAATCCCTTCATAGTACTTTGGAGCTGAACAAAGTCCATGCGACAAGAAGAGTCCATTCATAGTTATGTGTAGTTGAGCATAATCCATTTGTTACTTCTTGGAGCTATGCAAGTCCATTCAAAGTCCCTTGTAGGTAAGTAAACTTCATCTAAAGTTGTTTGTAATTGTGCAAAGTCTATGCGTAAAGAATGTAATTTTATAGAATTCATGTGTTGTTGCCTATAGTCCAACTAAGTCCATTCAGAGGTCCTTTTAGTTTCACAAAATCCATGTGCATGGTTACCATAGTCTTGCAAAATTTGTTCATTGTTGCTTAATGTCTAGCAAAGTCCATCCACTTTGCCTTGTAGTTATGCAATGTCCATTCAAAGTTATTCCAGTCCTATAAAATCCATCATTATTACCTGTAATCCATCAAGGTTCATTATAGATCCCTAAAACCAATTAAAGACCCTATATTGTTGCTTGGTGTTCTATTAAGTCCATTCATGTTTTTTATTGCACATGAAGTCTATATAATATATAGTTCAACATGGCTAATGGTGTTCCATTTGTATTTTTGTAGGAGTTCCTTCACAATTTCAAATTTAATGTCAAACAATTTTGATAACAATTTTCACATTCATTTGGGTATGCCATTTCACAACTCAGTCTAGTAAAAGCTAGATTTTATGCACTAATGTTTTGCATCGTATTCCACATGGCAGATCTGCTTCGAACTTCCATCACCTTTTTTGTTCAACATGATTAGTGGTGCCTACTACACACAAGGTCAAATACTATTAGTTTATCAGTTGGAAGCATCAAGCTTCCAGTAACAAAACTAACATTATAGTGCAAGGATGTGACTTCTCCCATTCAGATTGAGAAGAATAAGGATAAGAAGGTAGATGGTCAAGGCCTTGGACAACTACCACAACCTACTTCCCATGACCACAAATGTATAAAAGGTGTGAAGAAACACCTCACCTTGGATGAACAAAACCATGAAGACAACAAAAACATGGAAGAAGACCCAAAAGAAGAGGGGGATGAAGCTACATTAACTAGTAAAAGGAAGTCTAAGAAGTTACAACCTAATGACCAAACAGTTGAGAATCCCCTTAAGAGGAAGAAGAAGTCCACTACCAAGGTTCCAATTGCTCTAAAGGTTTTTGCATCTACTAAAACTCAAACTGCAGATACAAAAACCGTGGTCCTAAGCATCCAACACCTCGCAAACACAAGTGAGATCCAAGTAAGGTATGTTGAACTTTTTGCAAGATTTGAATTGCAAAATGGGTCTACAACATCATCAATTAGCTCCCACATAATTTTTTGTCTTCATATTGATTGTATTGTTCTATCAATGCCAAGTAGTACAAATTGTACTATTGATCTACTACTCATATTGACAAGTATGTTAATTGTTTTTCTTCTACAAAAAAGAAATAGTTCCTAAGCATGTTATATCTAACGTTGTGGGTTGGCAATTTAATGGTGGAGGTGATGGTTTCACTATTTTGGATAAGAAAGTGGCATGGAGGTTGTGGTGATTTTCACACATCCATGGTGCTACTAGTTTTTTTTGTTTTTTCAGCTCATAACTTTGGAGGCTTTATAATGTAAAAGGATGTTTTGACAAGAATTATGTATGATTTTGAAAGCTAGCCTAATAGATTTGGTGCTTGAGAAAATATCTATCCATGCCAACTAATACAAACTGTATTGTTAATCTATTGCTCAGATTGACAAGTCTACTAATTGTTTCTCTTTTGTAGAAGAAAAATAGTTCTTAAGTATTTGGGTTGGTTTCATGGTTCTAGTAATGGTTTCACTCTTTTGGAAGCTCAAAAAGTAGCATGGAGGTCGTGATGATTTTCACACATCCATGGTGGTGCTAGTTTTTTTTGTTTTTTTAGTTCATACCTTTGGAGGTTTAATGCAAAAGGATGTTTTATTAAGAATTATGTATGATTTTGAAGGCTAGCCCAATAGATTTGGTGTTTGAAAAAATGTATGCTATCATTTTTAAGTTCAAATTACAAAAGATTCAGTGCACAATACTAGAACATGATTTCTTGAATCCCCTTGTCCTTATTGAATGAATGAATAAATTGCTTTGCTTTTATATCATTGTGACAAATGTATTGTTGTTTAGATTCTATGTGCTGGAAAGATGTGATTAGATTGAAGTTTATAGACATTGCTTGATCCTTTTGGGAGGCACCAACAGCACACTTTCAACAACATGACATAATCCTTCATGAATATATATGTTGATCATTAGTACAAATATTCAAAATGTATACAAGTCCTTTCTGCTTGGTTTTCATTTAAGGGGTTTTATTGTAGTAATCTACTTAATATGTTTATGTTTTTCATCTTACATGTGTTACATATGTTGTTGAACTATATTTATAATAGTTTGATTTATCACCTAATTATCTTGGCACAAAAATTGGTAGATAAATTGCAAGTTTGTTGCGTTTGTTGAACTTGTTTTAGCTTTCCTTTGGTACTAATGCCATTTGTTTTTCTTATTGACAAGTGGGATTCATGGTCTAGCTTTCAAACATCTGTTGTATTTTATGAGGTGGGTGATTTTGTTTCATTATGTAAATTTGTTTTGATTGATTTAAATTAGTACATTTTGCTTAGATTAATTCTTTTAGTCAAACACTATAACAAATTCAAACATTTTTTTTAGTTTGGAAATGTTGCATACTCTTTGTATTGTTTAAATTAATTGTTGTAATATAATATTGGTTATCATTGCAACCTTTTTCTTTTAGAATGGCCATAATGTACTTATAAGCTACATATATGCAAATCGCAAAACACTTACAACTAAAAGACTTCCAAAAGAAAAAGAAGCGAATACTTTTACACCAGAATGCATAAGGTTCAACAATAAAAATTTCAATACAATGCAAAGAATTTTAATTAAAATGTATCCATTTTTTGATAATGAACTCAAGGACCTTTGATATTAAATTCAAAAGTCAAACTTAACAAATTTGATTATTTACAAATGATTCCCACACACATTAACTACAAGCAAGGTTAGAAAAAAAATTTGGTCTACATGTTGTAAGCAATAAGCAAAAAGAAAATTTTATAAGTAATCTACATCGGTAAGTTTTGTTTCCTGTTACAACAAAATGTAACTTGGATTATCAATTGATATCAACCATGATCTAACAATTTAAACACTAAAACCAAGTTTTACAACAAGGATTTCTATAAAAAATCAGTTTCAGCTTCAAGGTTTGTTGAAAAAAAGGGCTTCAAAATTCAAGCATTAACAAACCCAATACCACACTTACCCAAGTTGCTTGAAAGTAGTAATTTAAATGAGTTGTTCAATTCAATAGGTTGTTCAAAAGTTGCATCACAGTTGTAAATTTCACATCAAAATTGTGATAAATTTTTAAAAATTACCATGGGTAATTCAATTCTTGACTTGAATAAGTGGAATTTCAAAACCAAAAGCAAAAGTTAACCAAACAAAACCCCAAATAAAAGACTAAAAGCAAGGATAAATTGAAGGATTTTTATGCCTTATGTTGTAATTGCCACAATAAGGTTAACACCTACCCAAGGGTACATGTTGAATATGTGCATTTAAAAGGCACTTAAAAAATTACTATGCATTCTTGATGTCACTTATAGGTTTAAAAAATATATTTATGTATCATTTATACCTAACAAACCACAATTTTGAATAACTAGATTGATGTGCCCATGGTACCTTAAATAAGTAAGAAGAACTATAGCCAATTTTACAAATCCACAAAGGGCAACCCATATTCTTGTAACACCACCTACCCAATCCATCCTCATAGTTGGCAATGTAACTAAAAAACCAACAAGTGAAAGTCAATAAACATATTCTTCCAATCCTGTTTAAATAGACTTTTAACTATCAATTCCATTTGATTAGTTGTAGCTTTGATGTATGCATGGGGCTATGATCACTGTATATGGAAACATTGGTTGGTGCTAGTGGAAATGATGATAACCTAAGTGAGAAGATGCATGGAGGTAGTGTAGCTGATCATGGCCATGCCCAACATGTTACAAATCATGGTGCCCCTCCCTATTCTAATCCCCTATGTTCTAATGGTCCTTTTGATTCCTTGTAGAGCTTGTCTCTAGTCAGAGCCCACCAAGGAAGCATGTAAAATTTTCTCATTGAAATTGGTTAGTGAAAATTGGGTCTCCAAATTTGAAAAATATTGCCAGTAGAAAAGAATGAGTGTCCAAGAGCATAAGGTCAAGATTTCAAATCTTATCTTATTTTCCATTGCCCATCATCACACAACACCTCAAGTAGGTCCTCAAGTCTAAATGAATTCAAATTCTTAATAACAACCCTAGTTCAGTTGTTGCCAAAGACACATGGTCAAGATCCAGTATGGAAATTTTCACACTTATATCAAAATTGAAGATGTAGTATCAAGTTACAGCTCTTAAATAACTAAGACAATTGTAGCTTCACATGTGAAATCATTATATTATTTGTTGATAGGTTGTCCCTCACCTATCTTGTTGCATATATTGTATGAACATAACTTCAAATTCATCATCAAGTTTTGTCTCGAAGAACTCTTAGAGGCAAGACCATGTTTCAAAAAGTGAAGCAAACATGCACAAACATAAATGATTCTCCTAGGAATAACCTAAAATTTTCATATAGGTTCAGAAAACACAACATGCCATAATAGTTTAATCAGTTAACAAATATTGAACAACACTAAACATGAAGGTAAAGAGAGACACTATGAGAAATTGTGTCAGCAGCAACTAAACTACCTTATAACTAGAGCTCCAAAACAACTAATATACAACTACATTGCAATTGTACCATGGAAATACAACAAATTAATAAATAAAATGCCATGTCAGAAAATCAAAAAGTTGTATTATAATTGCAAATTAGTTGCAAGATGTATATTTATATAATATAATGTATGCACTATATATATGATTGTAGTAAACCATGTTTAACTTTGTTGACAAGTTGCACTTTAATCACATGTAATAACTACATCACAACTATGATAAATTTAGTTACTAATCAACGATTACTTTGCAACAAATGTACGGCCTTGAGTACACATATGATCATGCCACATATATATATTTCCATTACCCAATATATATGACATTTCAACTTGTTTGCAACTATTATGCAAGTATATTTCAACTTAAAATTTGAAATTTAAAGATCTAAAATTTGGGCAGGAAACCCTTAAGCAAGTGACACATGGTAGTATATCAACAAATCTGCCTCAATGCATTAATGACCTTCATGCACTTATGCTTATGGGTTTTTTTTTAATTCTTGGAGGTTGAAGGTTCTTGTTCTTGCTCTTAAAGAGATTGAAGGCTTTTGTTTTTGCTCTTGGAAGTTGAAGGTTCTTATCTTTATTCTTAGAGAGGTTGAAGGTTTTGCTATTGCTTTTGAATGTTGAAAGTTCTTGCTCATACTTTTGGATGTTGACGGTTCTTGCTCATACTTTTGGATGTTAAAGGTTCTTACTTTTACTTTTTGATATGAAAGGTTATTGTTTTTAATTTTGGATGTTCAAAGTTCTTACTTTTGGTTTTAGATGTTGAAAGTTCTTACTATTACTTTTGGATATTGAAGGTTCTTACTTTTGTTCTTGGATGTTGAAGGTTTTTGCTCTTACTCTTAGATGTTGAAGGTTTTTGCTCTTACTTTTAAATGTTGAAGGTTTTCACTTTTAAATGTTGAAGGTTCATGGTCTTTTGTTTATTTACATATATTAAAAAAAAATGATGTAAAAATATACTCCATTTTATTTAGAAGTTGATTGTACAAGTTTAGTTTAACTTATAATGATGAGATGAAAGGTGATTTTTTAATGATAATCATGTTACATGTGTTTTGTTTTGTGTTTGAACATTTGTGATGACTTTTGTTATTTTTATGTTATAGGGCCAAACTTTCATTATGTTTCAATCCATCAACATCAAAATTATGTATACAAGATTCTTTCAAAAATACCTAAAATTGTAATTTAGTTTACTTGATTATAAGCACAATATTTGATTATATTTGCAAGTGTACAAATTATAGTTTAGTTTGTATCAATGTTCTACATATGTTGCATTTTAATGAAAAATAACTTGCATGTTAATGGCAATATAGTTGTAAACTAGTTTTATTCAAGTTGAAGGGATTATTTAAATATTTTTGACATTATAATGTTATGATATGTTATTGTTTTCATTTCACATGTGAAACTAAATATCATAACATGGCAAATTTCAAGTAGATAAGGTGGATTGAAGAAATTGCATGGTTCAAGCTCCACTTCAAGAAAAATATAAGAAAATATTCATTTATGAAACATAATGTTTTAGATGACAATATTTGATTATTGCAAGTCATCATTCTTATGATCTGACCTTTTGTTGAAATAGAAAAAATTGTTTGTTAGAAATAACCTGGGCATTATATTTAGATTCATAATTAAATTATCTTTTGATAGAAACATTTTTTTTTTGTTTTTGTAATGTGTTCTTCAACATGGAATGTAAATCTATTTAAAGTTTCAAATCCATTTCATGTTTATAAATAGTGATGTCCAATGCAATTCAACATTATCTATTATAACTAGGACAACATGATAATGGTTATGTGAAGTTTGTATAATTGCATTGTAAGTTGTAATTTAGTTGTTTAGTACAATTAAAATCAACTACCATACAATTGCTTTGAAACCCAAACTTAAACACCTAGTTACAAATTATCACTAAATCTTTTATTTTCATTTCATCTTTAATTATAAGTTAGTTGCGAAGGATAGGAGCAAAATTCATTGCTTAAATGGATGAATGAAATAATTAAAAAATATGTTCGTTAGACTAGTTATAAAATAGTTATAAATAAGTTGCAAAAGGTATTAACATATGTCATTTGTCAACAAATGAATGAAAAGCCACATTGCATTTCATTCACCACATTGGAATGTGCATGAGAATCTAATGTGGAGATTAGTTGCAAAATAGTTGCATATAGTTGCATGTGAGTTGCATCGTATATATGATATTGTATACAACATAGGGTGTTTGTTGCAACTGCTACAACTTGTTTGTTAACATTCAAGGCCATATAAGTACCATGAGTTGCAAATGTGGATTGCAATCAGGTTTTTCATAGTGAGAAAATGTTAGTGTGTAGGACCTTTTTTTTAGCTCACGGGTAGTGCTTAACTAGGACAATACGACCAATGTCTGTTGTTGTTCATGCACATTTGGAGAAGACCCGCAATTGCATTTTCCTTTCCTCTCTGTGACCTTACTTCCATAACTTCTACAAGTGCTAAGATCCCATGTTCATCACCAATTGCATGTTTTCCATCCAGAATGGTTGCCAAGTGGCCAACACAACAAGAACCTTATCCACCATGCATGTTATAGGTTCTACCATGAATTCTACTAGGGGTTTAATGGCACCTACCTAAATGATACGCCTTTTGTTCTCATGGAATATAGAACGGTTAAATAGAACAATAGTAGATTTTTTTTTCATAAATGGAATTTTATTTATTAACATGTCTACTCACAAGGGGTGGAATTGCTCTTGATGCACTAATTGTTACCTTATTATCATCCATGATTAACAGGCTGAAGAGTGTGGTAGCTGCATTTTCCATTATCTCTAAGTTTCCAATTTGAAACACATCCACAAGGGGCTCAATAGCACATGCAGCTACAATTTTAGCCTTGTTGTCATTAATTGACAGATTCAACAATGTTGTCATGGCATTTTCTTGCGTCTTCTGATCTGAAGACCTCAAGAATGCAACAAGTGGTTTATAGCACCTGAGTTTGCAATTGTGATCATGTTTTCCATATTGTACTTAACAAACAACCTTAATTTTTCAGTAATTGCCCTTTGTACATCCATTGCCATCAATTGAAAGTCCTCCACTAAGCCATACACAAGTTGTCGAACATTCCCTTTGATCCTTGATGTATCAAAAACAATGCAAGGAATATTAGCATCCCTTTCTTCCCCATGTCTTTTGAAGATTTTTTTTCTAAAGGGATTGCTGGAGACCCAAGTTCTTCATTGAATCTTATTTTGGAACTTCTTGAAACATTTTTGTCTAGTTCACTCAAGAGGTTTCCAGATTTTTGTTATTTCCCATTTGTAGTATTCAAGTGGCATTGACTAGCAAAGCTCCTACATCTGTTGTTGATGTTCCATTCCCATCATTTACACTTGATGCCACACTACAGCCTAATGTTGTCCACTAATGTGGCCCAGTTTCTAAATGTGTTAGATCCTTATTAGACCTCAAAGGTGTCTGTTACATGTTGCCTTGAAGTAATTATATGGCTTATCATGGTATTACATGGACTTTGCATGTTGCGAAAACCAAAAGAAATTAGCACACCACATGTTGATAGCAAACCACCTCTAACTAGGAATGTCGTTTACAAAAAAAATGGGAAATCATAGATGAAACATTTTAATGTATCAATTCAAAATCCAATCACAATGTCATTTGCCCATTCATTCTATATTAAGTCACATTATTTTATTGATATATTTCAAAGGCATAATCAAAACCTTCATCAATAATGAAATTTATCAAGTTGCATAATAATGGTCATGAATACATTGTGCTACAAAAAGCAAAAGTGTACAATGTTTCCAAGAAATCTAACCTAATGTTTCAAGGACTGACCCTTAAAGATAGTTGCATCAACTTACTTTAATGCCCGACACAAATTTTTGGGGTTGCAAATTGAGTGAACATCTTAAAGCTCCACATTGTTGTTCTTAAATCCTTGTCATCTTATATCCTTCACCTTAAACACTTGCAACAAATCAAAACTCCCAAAAAAAAAAACCAAAATAGGTTTAGAATTTCATGCAAGATCCTAGCAATTGTGTACGTAATTATGCATATATGAACATAATGTAGCAATTCAAGCATTAATTTGGGGTACAAGAATAGAACACTTACAATGAATGTTGTTAAGTGAAATAAACTGACATGCATAACACGACTATTGAAAGATCAACTTAAAGTAGTTATGACTTGTTTAATTTCATCCTTCGCATGTTGTGGTAGCATGTTCACAAGGTCGTTACTCTAGACCCTATGGTTTGTTGGCACCATTGATGGCCTTAACATTACATACATCCATAACAACAACTTGGGACCTTTTCAAAAACACATAAGAATGTTTTGAATGTCCCCACTTTTGGTAATATTTGCCAGTCACTACAATGTCACCAACATTGAACTACTACCCCCACACACATGTATGGTTTTTATAGTGTATATATTGTCTTTGTACACATTAAAATGTAAAAATCCACACCTTCAACATTCCTTTCTTCAACGTTTATGGAGAAATTGTCCCCCAATGTAAGGCAAGAGGCTAAATGATCACCATTTTTTCCAAATTGATCCCAATCATCTTCATCAAACATGTCCAACATCATTTCATGTACAAAGGTAGTGTTGCTAGAACGAACATTTCAACTTCCCATTCTTTGGTCCAAGGTACATTCTCACATGCAAGAAAAATACCATCTAGACAAAAATAGCAAAACAAAAAAAATTCTTCTTCATTAGCTTGTTCACATCCATAGCACCTACAGATTTGATTGAATGCACATCCCCAGTACCTTTGATAGTTTCAATAGCATATTGAGTAACACATCAACATCATCAACCTTTACATGAAAGAAAGTGCGAGTGATAGATGTCATTGATGCACTTGAGTAGGAGTTTTTAGGTTTGTCGCTTAGTTGTTTCTCAATAGTGAAACAACTTGCTCCGCATTTTGTAATTTTGAACCTTCCACATCCAATTGAACTTATTTAATGAAACATTTAAACAGCACACCAGCTCGATCATGTGGACCTTTTCCATGGCGAAAGCCAAAGAAGTTCCACATACAAGTGCATCCACATGTGATATGAGGGTAATGACTAATGATATACCAAGGGGCCTTACTCTTGAATTGGGAACTACACCCATCTGACCAAATCCAGTGTTAATTTGGCTTAAAACCACCTGCCACCATATTTTCCCAATGTAATCGTAAATAGTGTTGCACAAAATAGTTGTCATGGCTCTTATCATTAGAGATGTAAAAATTGTATTTCATGAAGGTATTAATGGTTTCATCATGAGGACTAGGGTGTGGGTTCCTAATCCAAAGAAATGTGGACAAGAATGGTCACTTGGTAATTATGCCAGTGCATGCATTGCACTTCATTTTGAACTTCAAAGCTATAATTCTTTGTAAAGTCTACTATTAAGACCATTGTGTCAATTATGAAACTTTCAAGACAAGATTTGAACATTTTATCCTGCCATTTGGCCACAAAGTTGTGGCATGCAAAAAATTGGAAATTAGGCTTTAGGTACTCTTTTAGGTTAGTGGAAACAGTAGACTTGTAAACAAGTTTGAACTTCTTTTTTTCCTCCCCCCTTTTAATAATAATTTGCTCCATAGAAAAGTGTTTCCACTTCATCATGGCATTTGAAGACCCCTCTTCTTCAATATGACATATTGCCATATTATCTACCCCACATAAATCACAATCCCCCATGAGACATTCCCTTCTATTCCACCTTGAAAATTCATCTTGGGGACAAAAGATTGATTCCCACATTGCTATTAAACCATATTAAGTTGCAAGTGAGGCAACACAACTCTAGCTAGAATCATCAATAGCTTGATAAACCTCTTCACAAGAATAATCACTGTATCGGTTGAATGTAAACTTGAACTTTTTCACATGTAGTTGAATCCCACACTTAATTCTTCCATTACTATATGGTAAATGCAACAACATATACACTATGTTCTTTCAAACTTTTCACCCAAAAAGGGCACAATGAATCAAAGGACCTCTTATTGACTATTATTTTAGGGTGGGCTTTTTGGAAACACAGGAAAAAATCCATTTGCAAACAAAACAACAAAACAAATGAAATCAAATTTAAAAATTGTCATATGTGGAATAGTAAATATAACAATATTAGATTTTCCTAAATCCCTAGATACCGTGTACAATGCATATGTCATTCTAAAATCCTTGCATAATCAATAGAAGTTAACAAGATTCCTCCCCCATGCCCATGTAGATCAAATTTATAGTTGTCAGTGCCTAAATATCCTTGTAGTTCATGCCTATTCAATATAACACAACACATGTCCATTGAAAGGTAATGGATGTCCTTGCAATTCATAGGTACTCACTAAGAACATAACAAATCTCCATTGAAAGGCAATATATGACTTTGAATTTAGTAATAGTCACAATGAACACAACAAATGTCCATCAGAAGGTAATATGACCCTGCAATTCATAATTAGTCACTATAAATACAAAAAATGTCCACTAGGTAATACATGACCCTAAAATTCATAATCAGTCACTATAAATAAAACAAATGTCCATTAAAAAATATGTTGATGCAATTCAAGGCCACTCACTATAAGGGCAACGAGAAGCTTTATGTCCAAACATTGCATATAATGCGTCAACAACATTTCCAAGGTGGAAATCAAGGGAGAAGCCCACACAATCTACACTTGTGTGTAAAAAAACTCCAATGCACTCTAAGTATATAAAATGTCTACTCACTACAACATTTGCAAGAACCCAAAGACAAATAATTCAAGTACTTTATAAAGGGCCGCTATATGTATAGTTCAACATTATTGCACTCAAAAAATATGCATCACTATTGTACTATAATATATGTAAGATTCATGTATGTAGATGCATAAACACATGTTCTTCCACAATTCAAGACCATTGAACATAAGCATTTGAACAAGAAGTCATGGAAGTATTACATATGGACGAACGAAGCTTGGTGGAAAATCAAGGGGAGGCCACACAATTTGCAAGTTTACAAACTAACACCACTGTAATGTATTTATACACATTTATTCATAAGAACACATACAAAAACCTGGAAACACATAAATCAAATACTTTATGTAGCCATAGTATGAATAGTTCAACAATATATGATGTAAGATTAATGACTGCAAATTCAAAAAATAAGTTCTTGTAGAATTCAAGACCGTTGAATATAAGTAGAAGAATCTAAGTCTTGGAAGCACTACACATGGACCAATAGGGCATGGGGGAGGCCCACACAATATGCAAGTATACAAAGCAACACCATTGTAATTTAATTATACACATCTATTCATTACAACATTTGCAAGAACTTGAAAACACATAAATCAAGTATTTTTTATAGCCATAGTATGTACACACTTCAAAATTAATGCACTCAAAAAATATGCAAATCACTAGGGTATTACAATATATGTAAGATTGATGATTGCAAATGCAAAAATACCCATTCTTGTAGAATTCAAGACCTTTTGAATATACATAAAACATTCTAAGTCATGGAAGCATTACATATGGACCAACAAGGCATGGTGGAAAATCAAGGGGGAGGCACATAATATGCAAGTCGAGAAAGTAGCACCACTATAATCTAATTATACACATTTACTCACAAGAACACCTACAAGAACCTAAAAGGCGCATGGGGTCAAAGCACGCTAAAGTAGGCCAAAAAGTAGTCTTCAAATGTAAAAAAACAAAAAATTGTGACAAGTAGATTAAAAAGTAGGTGATGCCTTATGAAATTATCCTTTTGAACTATATGAGGGCATCAAATGTGATATGTTGAAGTTTTTGAAAGTTTCAAAAGTTGTATTAGCCTTTTTTTAAAACCTATTTTCAATCTACTTTGCAAAATTTACAAGTTGGTTAGGTTGTGAAAAAGTAGATTGAAAGTAGTGTAACCAAAAAGAAGAGGGCACAAGAAATGAACCACACCCTGACCCAACTGAAAAGGATTCAAGGGACTATTGGAAACTCCCGAGCTTCTGGACAGAACACACTCACATATGTATTTCTCTCAGTACCCAGTCTCTGAGCATTCCTGCATTCTCTCATCAATAACCCACTCAGCATTCTACACACACAGATCGGCAATCCAGAATGGCATGAACCCATAATTCACATTTCATATTTACAAGATAAGCCAGGAAGAGCACAAGCTGCCTGACTCGAGGACACTTATGAAAGTTCAGACACTGATCAAGGACCTGCCCTACATATGCACATCATCGTCTACTTGGCCAAGTTGATGGCGCAACGGAGAATTCTACCAACCAGCCAAATCCTCACCAGAATGAAGCTCTACATACTTATTCTCACAGATAATCTGAGAACACCAACTTTCTCACTACTGCCTGTCCATCCAGAAAATCCAACCAAAAATGACAGTCCTAAGGAAAAATGCTCTCTCCTCACTCAGTATTTCCCAGTCTATCAGAAGAATACGCTTCCTTCTTCCTCCGAAAAATTCATCACACCCTACCACTCCCGTTCCTTTTCTTTTCTTCCTTCTCTCTCAAGCCTCCTCCTCCTTCCACTTTCGGCTCATCAATGCAGTTCCATGCCTCTTCATCATTCGCACCGCCTTCATTCCTGTACAACCTCACACACACCCCAAACACAGACCTTCCAATGCACATCCATGCAGCCGTCATGGAAAGTTATCCGCCGCCAAAAATCAGGACGGCTAATTATACTCAAAGCAAATCTCAAGGCCCTGGTGTGTTCACACTGTGTGGTGACCTATTTTCATGTTACATATGTAACCCTTCCGTTCTTAAAAAGCTAAGTCCCTTAGCTTCACTTAGTTTGGTGGAACGTGATAGATCTGGAGATTGCAACGAGACCTTTCCCATTGGTGTCCATCAACATCTTGGATGATGCACATTCGACGGCCTTCCTCGAAATCAAAGTTGCCTTTGCCATCAGTATGGCCTATAAACTGGTATGGACCTTCCCAGCTTGCAGTAAGCGCTCTCTTCTTCCCTGGTTTCTTCATCTTCACCATGGTCTCCCCTGCAACCAAACCTTCAAACAGATGCTTACCTTTTCTGGTGGCATAAATGCTCCTCTGTTTCTGTTGTGCCTGCTCCACGTTGAGCAGGACGCTTTCATGAATACTTGCTATGAGCCTCACCTTCTGCAAGAATTGTGCTGCAGCAACCTCGACATCAGCACTATCATTAGTTACATCAGTTAGAACGTTCAGGTAGTTATCAGCTTTGAGACGTGGTGAGTGACCAGTCAGAATCATGAATGGAGAGAACTTCATACTAGCTTGGATCCCACATATGTATCCAAACAAGATCTTGGCCAGGTGCTCGTCCCAACAGTCCACATTTGCAGGATTCGCAGCAAGAACAGTGATACCATGCTTGATGGTTTTAATCATGCGTTTCGCCATCCCGTTGCACTGGGGCCATTGGGGTGTAGTGCGCTGATGCTGGATGGCATAATCCTTGCACATCACATCAAACTTTATAGCCCACTCTCCTCCATTGTCAATTAGTACAAATTTGGGAACTCCATACCTACAGACGATGTCATCTTCCAAGAACTTGGCGGTAGTGTTGGCTCCATGATCAGCTACCGCCTTTGCTTCGCACCACTTAGAATAGTGGTCGATGGCCACCAGAATGTATTTGTTGCCTGACTTGGTCTCAGGCAATGGTCCTGCAGTGTCCATGGCAATCCTATGAAACAAATCACAGATGGGTATGGTCTTCAATTCCTCATCTCCAAAACGGACGCTACCCACACTCTTCACCAGCTGGCATTGTTGGCATCTTCTGACCGCTGTCCGGACATCTTCAGTTCGATCATGCTAGAAGTACCGTTGACAGATCTCAGCCAATGTTCTCTGTTCTCCAAAATGCCCGAGATCTTCATGCATTTGGATTACCAGTGGAATCCTTTCCTCGGGTCTAGGCACATACAACCCTTTGAAATAAAGCTTCTGCCCCTTCCAACAGTAATTGTTTGCCCTCTTCCTGGCCCTTTTTCCTTCCTCAGGGTCCATAGCATCAGGTAACTGACCCTCCTTCAAGAATTCCAAGCATGTGGTGTCTTGCCAGATGTCAACATTCCTTGCCTCCACACCAAACATCTCGTCCTCATTTGATTCCATGAAATTCGACTCATGCTCCCCTAATTCAGACATTTGCTGAGCTGCCAACATTAGCTCCAGCTGCTGCTGCCTATCATAGTACTGGGTCCTCCTCTCCTTCAAAATTCGCTTATCATTGGGAGGTCTCAAATTCTGATCTCCATTATTGTCTGCTCCTTCCACATTTTCCACAGGTGAGCTACCTTCCTCATCTTGGCTTTCCTCAGTCACAACACCAAGCATAAATAGTTGGTGATCAGCTGAGCCACGCCAATGGTTGATGCCAAAGCAACACCATCGGTGCTCTGTGAGCTTCCTTGCATGCCTCCTGAATCCAAACCAGTCTGAGTCCTGACCATATTGAACAAAGAACATACTCTCTGTCGCCTCAGTTGGATCTTCTGGCATGGTCCCAACATCCTGGACCTCTTCACTGAAATCATCATCATCTGTGGCCTGCCCCACTGGATTTCTGCTCAGCGCATCAGCGTTACCGTGCCTCATTCTTGGTCTATGCAAAATTTTAAAGCTGAAATCTTGCAACATGTCGATCCACCTTCCTCTTCTTCCATTTGCATCTGACACTGTTGCCAACCATTCAAGCAGCTCGTGGTCTGTCCTCAGGATGAAATGAGTCCTGTGAAGGTACTGTCTGAAATGCATGATGCCCCATATCAATGCATAGCACTCTCCTTCCATTGGGTGGAAGTTTCTTTGTACCTTAGTCAATCCCTTGCTGGCATACACGACAACTTTCTCAAATCTGCCCTCCCTTTGCGATAGGATGGCGCCAACACCCTTCGTCAACCAATCAACATCAAGACAGAATGGTTTTTTAAAATCAGGACGTACAAGTATGGGAGCTTCCACCAGTGCTCTCTTTAAGGCATCGAATGCCTACTGGCAGTCCTAATTCCATACAAACGGCACATCCTTCTTCATCAATTCAAATAAAGGACTAGCCAACCTTGAGTATTCTTTAATGTATTTTCGGTAGTACCCCGTCAATCCTAAAAAGGATCTAACGTTGGTCACCGTCTTCAGCTCTGGAAAATGCAACACTGCATCAATTTTACTAGGATCTGGTTTAGTGCCCTCCTTACTGACCACATGTCCCAGGAACACAATGCTTTCAGTAGCAAAACAACATTTACTTGGGTTCAGCTTCAAGTTTACTTCCCTGAGTCTGGATAGCACAGCGCCCAAGTGTCGGAGGTGGTCCTCCCAATTCTCACTGTGGATGTTAAGATCATCAACAAACACCTTCAGGAACTTGTCTCCCATTTCCTTGAAGACTGTTGACATTGTTCTTGTGAATGTGCTGGTCGCATTCTTAAGACCGAAAGGCATGACCGTCTAGTCATAGAGCCCAGTCTTAGTGACTAGAGCCGTTTTCTTCACATCTTTAGGAGCCATGCGAATTTGCCAGAATCTTGATTGCAAATCAAGTGCAAAAAACCACGCCGATTTCCCCAACTGGGAAATTACATCGTCAACCAAAGGCATTGGAAATGAATCCCGTCGGGTCTGCAAATTAAGTGGTCGATAATCCCCATAGAAACGCCTACTCCCGTCCCTCTTTATTGGCAGGGTCACACGACAGGCGTACTCAGAATCACTTGGCTTCATCTTACCCAAGTCCACCAATGCGTCAATCTATCTCTTCACCTCAGCTTCCTCCTAATATGACAATCGACCAGGTGACACTCTGCAAGGTGGATAGCCTTGCATATCTATGGAATGCTCCCCAATAGTACAACAGCCCAGCTCCCTTTTGTTCTAGGTGAATACATCTTGATAATGCTCCAAGACTCTCCACAATTCCTGGCCCTTTGCTTGGTCAAGGTTCTAATCAACTTTGATCTTTTGGGAAATCTTTGCCCACCTTGAGTCTGTTGTGCAGTTGTTAGATACTGACAGCTGCTCTTTGAACTTGTTGTGAAAGAGATCATTGTTCACCTGTTGGAGTTGCAGCAATACAGACGCCTCTTCATGCTTCGAAGTTGCAAAGATGACTTGTTTCCCTTGCTCTGCATCAGACACCCACTGAATCCAATCAGCATAATCGTTAGAATCAGTGATTTCTTCTTTCATGAACTCATCAGCCTGCTCCTGGATTATCAGTTGCAGAATCTCCTGCGGTCCTTTTGACTTCACCAGCTCCTCCAATTCAGTATTTCCAAACTCATTCTCGCAATCAATCTGTTTCAATTGGTTGGACTCTGGATCACTGCGTTCACTGTCATCAGTATCCTCATCTGAGGTCGATGTGGACGATTCATCCTTCTTAGTCATGATTGCATGATCGTGGTCAGATGTCCAGTTAGCATCGCCATTGTCATGCGTTCTCTTCCAGATGGATGGGGTATCTTGTAATTGAGATTCTGAATTGACCTTCTGCAACAAATTCACCATCGTCAAGGTAACACCTCCACATCAGCTCCCGGTCCCTTTCTTACTTGTATTAGACCTCGCTCCACATCTACGATGGCTTCGATCTTCATCAGGAAGTCCAATCCTAGTAACACATCGTAACTGTCTGTGTCTACCACCATAAGGGTCATGGTACACTGAACTCCACCAACCATTACGGGTACTTCATCGATCCGACCTAGTGCCTGAGTGACGACTCCTGATGCAGTCTTATAGGTCTCGGATCCAACTATCAGATGCATCATCCCCAACTCCCTAACTACAGCAGCAGCCATGACAGATATGGATGCCCCTGTATCCACAAGTCCTTCTATCACGCATCTATTTATCTCTATCGGCAAATGGACGGTCTTGCTCCTGTTTGTTTTGTTAACACAGATTCGCCTAATTGCCGAGACTAGTGAAACAACAGACACCTAATCATTCACAGTTTCGGCATCCTTCTTTCTACGAGCTAACTTCACTAGACTCTCTAAATGCTCCAACTCTCCTAGGATCATCAAAATTGTCTCCATTGGGCTAAAGGAAATCTTCCCTTTAATAAAATGTGAGAGAATTTTCGACTTATCAGTAGTCTCCCGACCCACTCCTGTGCCTTTTCCCTGAACTTCAGGAGATGGTACATTACCTGTTGGTGTCACTTCAATGGGCATCCTCCTCCTTGGCACTCGAATATACGAAAATACCTCTTGATTGCCGCACAACCTGTTAAATTGCTGCCACGTTGCCTCCTCATCATTGAGCAAGACTTCTACGAAATTCACCGCTCCAGAATGCGACCTTCCATCTTTGGGCTTCTTCCAACATCGGTCCTCCGAGTGTCCCAACCCTACACAAAAAGAACATTTGACCCCACAATTTTCTGTCCTATGAGACATTCCACATTTGGCACATTTTGGCCATGGTTCATTAAGTCTCGGACATGTTGTGGCTATATGGTCGCCTCCTTTGTAGATCTGGCACCCACTGGACATTGTGGAAGAGGATGATGCGATAGAATTCGACACATTCCTCTTGATAAGGTTAATCAATGTGTCATTCAAAGCAGTCACCTGCTTCTCCATCAACGTTTCCTTGACTCCCTCGTCTTGCTCCTCCTTCAGAGGCTCGAATGGAGTCTATCCTATTTCTCCCAAAACTCTCTCGAGCTCAGTGGCTGCACCCACCAGCTCTTCAATGTCAGTAAATGTTCTTACTACACATAATTTCCGAATCTCAGGCCTCAGCTTGGCCAAAAATCTCCTTTGTTGTTCAACATCTGGTATCTTGTCTCTCTGAAACAACATGTCGAAACGTTCGAAATACTTTTGCACCTGCTCCTTCGGTTCTTGCTTGATGGCATTCAACTTCATTCGGATGTCATCAGTATCGACATTACCATATTTTTGCACGATCAGGGTCCTCAATTCAGCCTAATCGGCTAACACTGGTTGCAGCCTTCTGAACCATTCCTTGGCTCGACCCCGCAAATTCAACTTAGCGATCTTGAAAAGTTTGTCAGCGTTAAGATCGCGCACTTCGGCCGCCATCATGAGCCACTCCGCCCAGTCATTGACATCTTCATGATTTCGTCCCCAGAACAACTCATCCATTCCCTAGGGACTAGTCATCTTCCAAGTATTTAACAACAAATCAAAATTGCAACACTGTCTACAGAACACGGTCTTCAAATCACAATCAAGTGTTAACAGAAGCAACCAGCTTCTCAGTCTCTACAACTCAGCTCTGATTCTTGAAAAAAAACAAAATTTTATCTGAGTCACTAATCAAACTCAGACTGAACTCCCTCCATGACTGGTGTCAGAGGTGCAAAATTAGAAGCAACAGTGGAAATTTTTTGCTCATCTGTGGATTCCTGTTGGAATTGCCATTCTCCCTCCTGATTTCGCCATATCCTCCAGCTCATAAGGCAAGATCTAGATCCGCCATGCTCCACCCTGAGTAGATGATCACCCTCCTGAAACAAATCTTCCACACCAGGAATGTACAACCTAACAAAATGATTAGACGACACAATAATCTTAGGTATCCAAATGTCTCCTAGCCTTGGCACAGCACGCTGTCTCTCAGCAAACAAAGGAGTTACCCTACGCAAGATAGGAGGTGAAGTAGAATTGGGTCTGTAATTTTGAGGTCGACACCCACCCCCTTGCTCCATCTATCACCTTCAACCAAACTTGAGCACGAGTATAAAACCCACTATGAACTATTTCTACTGCGATATCTCCAACTCGAGCTTCGTCTGGATCTATTCTTATAAGCCTCACTATTCCAAAACCTAGAAAACGCAGAATTACTGCTCCCCTCTGTGGTCCGTTCTAAATAGTAAAAAAATCGAATCTGTTGATAAGTTGTTGTTCATGAATGTCCTGAGTCACTTCTTCCACATGAACTTCCTCTCCTCTAGACGAAGACATGATCTTCAACAATCATTCTACCTAAACATCCATAGGTTCTACCAAGGTTACAAACACGGAACCATGCTCTGATACCAAAAAGAAGAGGGCGCAGGAAATGAACTACACCCTGACCCAACTGAAAAGGATTCAAGGGATTATTGGAAACTCCTGAACTTCTGGACAGAACACACTCACAGATGTATTTCTCTCAGTACCCAGTCTCTGAGCATTCCTGCATTCTCTCATCAACAACCCACTTAGCATTCAACACACACAGATCGGCAATCCAGAATGGCATGAACCCATAACTCACATCTCATATTTACAAGATAAGCCAAGAAGAGCACAAGCTGCCTGACTCGAGGACACTTATGAAAGTTCATACACATGCCCTACATATGCACATCATCGTCTGCTTGGCCAAGTTGATGGCGCAGCGGAGAACTCTACCAACCAGCCAAATCCTCACCAGAATGAAACTCTACATGCTTATTCTCATAGATAATTTGAAAACACCAGCTTTCTCACTACTGCCTGTCCATCCAGAAAATCCAACCAAAAACGACAGTCCTAAGGAAAAATGCTCTCTCCTCACTCAGTATTTCCCAGTCTATCAGAAGAATACGCTTCCCTCTTCCTCCGAAAAATTCGTCACACCCTATCGCTCCCGTTCCTTTTTCTTTTTTTCCTTCTCTCTTAAGCCTCCTCCTCCTTCCACTTTCGGCTCATCAATGCAGTTCCATGCCTCTTCATCATTCAGGCCGCCTTCATTCCTATACAACCTCACACATACCCCAAACACAGACCTTCCAATGCACATCCATCCAGCCATCATGGAGAGTTATCCGCCGCCAAAATCAGGACGGCTAATTATACTCAAAGCAAATCTCAAGGCCCTGGTGTGTTCACACTGTGTGGTGACCTATTTTCGTGTTACAGTAGGTTTTAAAAAAATGGAAATTTCATTCATATGTTGCATTATGAAAGGGTTTGGGGCATGATTTAATGAATTAAGCACATGCAATGCACATGCAATATCACATCAAAAAATATGTTTTACATGCCAAATATGGGTTTATGGAAAATCAATTTTTGAGGGGCTCCACATAGTCATAATCCAAAAATTCAAATTCCAAAATATGTGTATCAAGGTGCATAACGGCTCAAACATTAGTAACATAACATTTGAATTATTTGATTTGGAAAATGTGCAATATTAGCCATAATAATAAACTTGCAGTAAATAAATAAATTACTAAGAGTAATAACATACCTTAAAAATAACCATATATGGTTTATTTAATATGATAAGTACCTCCCAAAATTTATGGCATGACTAGAATGCCTAAAATGCAACAGATTCCAAATCTACTTTTATTTGCTAGTAGGGGTGACCAATTTGCCTACTTTATTTTGCTTACACCCCATGTCAAGTTTTTTTTTGTAGCCACAACATGTATAGTTCAACATTACTACATTTAGAAAATATGCATCACTAGGGTTTTACAATATATGTAAGATTAATGACTGCACATACTTAAAAAATATGTTATTGCATAATTCAAAACCATTGAATATAAGTAAAACAATTTAGTTCGTAGAAGCCTTACACATGGACCAACAAGGCATGGTGGAAAATCAAGGGGGGGGCACACACAATTTGTAAGTATGCAAAACAACACCAAGTTGTAATTTAATTATACACATTTAATCATTACAACATTTGCAATAACTTGAAGACATGTAAATCAAATACTTTTTGTAACTCCTTAATATTTACACACTTCAACATTAGTGCACTTAGAAAATATGCAAATTACTAGGGTACTACAATATATGTAAGATTTATGACTGTGAACTCACAAATATATATTCTTGTAGACTTCAAGACCTCTAGATATAAGCAGAACAATCTAAGTAATGGACACAATACATATGGACCAACAAGGCATGGTGGAAAATCAAGGGGCAAGCACACACAATTTGTAAGTTTGCAAACCAATGCCATAATAATATAATTATACACATATACTCACAAAAACACTTGGGTAAAATCATAGTCAAAGGAGCCACCCAAGTGAATGGACACTTTTTTAAATTGCATTTTTATATGTTTGAAAGATCACAAGAGAAGCATAATAGTTTGGATTGTCATAATTTTTTTTGAATATTTTCCATTAATTGTAATTTTTTTACATGCTCAAAACTTGGCATAATTAAAAAATGTTTTTGCATGTTCAAAGCATTCAAACCTCGAAAGTGGACAATCCTTGTTTTTTTTAAACGTCTTTTTTTCTATCAAATGTGCACCATTCCTTTTGAAAATTAGAGAGGATTTTAACATTGATGATTAGTAGGGCAAAAGGACTTGAACTGACGAAAATTGTTTTTATAACTCATTTGAGCAACATTTGGTTCAAATATGTTTTTGACCTTAAAAATTATGGATTTTGAAAATGTGACTTTAACAAAAGTTGTTCATATATATGTGATAAAAGGCATGAATGTATAATATACATGATGTAAAATCAATTTGTAGTCAAAATGTATTATATCTAAAATGGAATGTTAAATGGGGTATCTGAAATATAAAATTTTAAGTTATAAACCAACATAAAAATGACACGTATCATGTGCAATCCTTGGAAAAGAACTTTTACCTTAATGCCCTTAATTCCTTTGATCATGATTTCACCCACATGCAAGAACCTAAAGACACATAAATGAAGTATTTTCTATAGGTAATCATAGTATGTACAATTCAGCATTAGTGCATTCAAAAAATATGCATCATTAGGGTCTTACAATATATGTAAGATTAATGACTACATATTCAAAACTAAATGTTCTTACATAATTCAAGATCATTGAATACAAGTAGAACAATCAAAATCATGGAAGCATTACACATGGACCACCAAGCCCTATTGGAAAATCAAGGGGGATTCCCAAACAATTTGTAAGTGTGCAAAGTAACACTATTATAATCTATTAGTGGCTATTAGTGGCTATTGTATTAATGTCTATTGGTGGCTATTCTATTAATGACTATTCTATTAATGGCTATTGGTTGTTATTTTATTAATGACTATTGGTGTTTATTTTATTAATGGCTATTAATGGCTATTAGTGGCTATTGGTGGCTATTAATGGTTATTTTATTAATGGTTATTGGTGGTTATTATATTATAAATTATTTTTGGATATTTGATGTTATAATATCATAGGCTATTAGTAATTATATTGTAAGGTATTTTAAATTATTTTTCAAAAGTAAATTATTTTTTATTTTAAGTTATTCTACTTTAGGTCATTATATTTTATTTTAGATTATTTTAAGTTATTATACTTAGGATAAAATAATTTATAATAACATAAAGTAGAATGACTTTGAAAAATTTTAAATAAATTACCTAAGGTAAAGCCTAAGGTTAGTTGAATAATTTAATTTAAAATAACTTAAAAGCTTATAATAAACTAGTTAAAATACCTTAAAGTAAAATAACGTACAATAGTTTAGGGTACAATAATTTTTAATAACCTGTAATAACTTATAACAACATAATGTATAAATTAGAATAAATAAAGTAGTTTAAAATAATATAGGGTACATCATAAAGTAACATATATAGAATATTTTAAAAAACATAGAAATAAACCTATATACTACTGTAAATTATAATAGTGAATTATGTTAACTAGTAATGAAACATGATGTTTACATAGTGATATTATAATGAAATAATTTTCACCAAGGTGAAATCAGTAAAATGCAATGAATTTATTTCACTTTTAAGGTCCCATAGTGATGTAGACTAATAAACTACACCCCACTTTTGTAGTAGTGCATCTTAGTGTGTTTTCACCTGTAGGTTTTATGTCATACACATGTGGTGCCAACCCCTTTTTGACCACCTCCTTGCGATTAGGGCTTATGCGGGGTTTTAGAGAACCACCATGACAAGACTATTCCTTTCGTTGAAGGAAATAGGACATCAAATCTTCCTTGATGTATTGACAAAATCCAAAGAAATTCTCCAGATGAAGTCATTAACTCTCAACGCTTAATAGCCTTGCCCATGTTCGTAGGGTGCACATAAACAAGCAAACTATTTATTGACAAGAAGCTTTTGCATTTGAACTCACCATTGCTAACAAGATTACATGTTTAATTACCAACTTAATTGCACTATTAGATGTTTTCACTTCAGTTGAAGACTAAACTAGCCTTAAAAGAAGATCATGTTTAGCAATAGCCTCCTTTGAAAACTTGAAATTCTTAGGAACACAAGAAGAAACAAGTGGGTTAGAAAACATTCCCTTCATGACCTTTTCTTTAGCAAGGGCACTAGAGAATGGAGATAGTTGTTGTGTTATTATTGTGTGAATGACATGTGTGACCTTTCTATTGTTTTTACTTGACACAACATCCTCAATAGCTAGGACCTTAGCTTATTGCAACGATACATTGTGTGCTTTTCTCTATCACTGATGACAAAACATTGCAACTCTTCAACCTTTGCTCTCTCCTATGGACCATCCTTAGAATTTCTAACATGCCTTCCTTAATCTCTAGTGTTACCCATGATGGAACATCCCCAATGAATCAACGACAAAAATAAAACTTTCATGACAAGTTGATGCAAAATTCAAACACACATGTTGCAAGCACAAACAATTACACTAGGTCCTTCGAAAAGCAAGAATGTTAACAACATTCACATTGGTCCCACATGCGAACTTGCTCATTAAACCCTAATTAACAACCTAACAAAATCCATCAATTACATCACATTATTAGTTGCTGACACTTAGGAAGTCATCTTCATAGCAAGAATAAAATCCATTTTAAGAATTACCCAATTAAACATTTGTTTAACATCCATGTTGAAAAAAAAACAGAAATCCATCCAAAAATGGCTTTGTTGTGGACTTTTGAAGAAAAGGTTCATTTCAAGGCCTTCAAAAGTCCATATTTTCTTTTTTATTGAAGGTGTTTTAACAAAGATTATGTGGTTCTCTTCCATTTTTTTTAACACATCCTATACTAAGTCCCTATAAAATACAAGAAATAAAAGTGATATACAAAAATGCACTAAAATAGACTTACAGTTTCATAACCGGTCCTTAAAATTCAACTTGAAAAGTTTTTTCAAATTTTTTATAGATTTCTTTTAATTGAAGTTAATACTCATAATCCAATTGAAATTTTGTCATATTTATAATTTGATGGCAAGTAAATAACATGTCAATGCATACCACTATGCAAAAAACTACTTTGTGACGCATAAAGTGAGCCACCCTACCTTGCATTCACCCAAAATTAGGCTAAACCATTGAATATTGGGATATTGTGAAGGTTTTTTGGAATGGTGTTAAAGGCAAGATTGTACTATAGTAATCAAACCAAATAAGCACAAGGAGTAAGCATTGTGATGTCTATTTTGAAACAAGTTGGACATAATAGGTTCAGTAAGTACAGGGTAGGTGAGATTACGACTACTGAGGTGCAATTCAAATGATGTTTTAGGAAGGTAAGTTAAGGATTAAGGAGGGTTAGGATATTTGTTAAAAATTTATTTTTTAACTAGTTTTTTTTTATGTATGATATTGAGAGTATAAAGAAGATAAAAAACACATAGGAAGAAATCTTGTCCTTTTCCACCCGCACACATTACAACTATTGTCTAATTTGATTACATTTTAACTACATTTGGCCATCTTAAGTTTACAAGTGGCTTGTTGCATTAATTAATGGTCAATATTATTCATAGTTTTTATGTTCACTATGTTATTCACTTATGAATATAATTTGGACCTTATTTAATTATTTAGTAATTTCAAATTGTTGACATGGAAATTGAAATAGCTTTTAACTTTATTTACACATTGGATTATCATGAGTGGTCAAAAACTTGTAACTAAGAGCCAAAGGGATTACTTTGGAAAAGAACTATAAGTCCTTTTTCCCAATAAAAACTTTTACCTATAAATGAATTTTTAAAAGAATTTTTTTGTAACATTGTAAAAAATATTTAAATGTCCCCCAATGCATTACTTTTTTTTGTTAGTCATCATTGAATAGATATGAATTTTTTTAAATGTGCAGATTCCTTATAGATTCAATGTTTCATTTTTAAAAATGATCAAAATTTTAAGTCATCACCAAAAATTAAAATTCACATTTTTTGTTATTTTGACTGATTAAGTCTAACATCTGATGCCCTTTTAAACTCTTTAATTAGATGTTTTGACTCAAGTTAATGATTTTTCAAATATTCATTTAACCATCAACATGGTAGATGAGTTGAACTATCAACTTTTAACACGTTGAAACCATATTTAGGAGTTGCTTTTTACATTTACCATAATTTATTAAAACCCCACATTTCTATTGAAATGAATTAATGATTTTTTTCACATCTTTTCAATTATCAAAATTGAACCATTCACTTTTAATGTAATGAAACCATTACTCATAAACTACATTTTGCACCTATTATAATATACTAAAACACATACAATTTAATAGTTTTTGCAATTATATTTGAATAATTTAGTGAAAATTTTCACATTTTTTGAAATATCAACATTTTTACATGAGTCGAATAATCCACTTTGAGCTTATTGAACCATTATTTGGACGTTGCATATTGCACTTACTAATATATATTGAAACACACATAACAAATTAATGTTTCACATTTATATTTGAATGGGTTAGTGAATTTTTTCGCATCTTTTTAACTATTAATATTTGCACACAAGTTGAATCATTCACTTTGAATGTTGTTAAATCCACTATTCATGAGTTGCATTTTGCATTCACCAAATTTTTTTGAATTGGATGTCTAAAAATTTGGAAATTCTCACATTTATATTTGAATGGATGAATGATTAGTTCAAAATGTTCATGCATGCAAAGTATAGGATACATGTAGACCTTTAATATAAATTTTTTTCATATATTAAAGTCTTGTATATTTATGTAAATTATAATTTATATTTCCCTCCTAATTTATTTTAAGCATCATGGACAAGTTTATTATTATGAATGTTCATGATGCCACACCAAAAAAACCCCAAAAATAATCCCTATTTTTTTTCCCCCATTTTTTCCCTTGGTGTATGAAAAAAAAATCCATTTAAGAAAATGAATTAAAATTTTAAATTTTTAAATATTATTATTAAAAATTATCAATATTATATATTATATATTTATATTTTAAACATGGTTTATAAAAAAAAACTAACTTGTATTGTTTCAAGCTTATGTTTAAATATTTAGAGATGAATTTAAAAGATTTAATAAATAAATAAACGAATTAAAATGTCGATAATAATAATGACATCAATGATTTTTTTAATCTTTTCATTTTTTCAATTTTTTAATCATCTTCAAGATCATCCATAAGAAAATATAGCCATGTTCTAGCTATAAGCCATATATGAAAATAAAATTTTAAAAAAATATTTTTCTATTTTGGCTGCAATTCATAGAACCCACTATATAACTATATCATTTTTAAAAATATGAAAATCTTTTCTTGATGTTGATGGCCTTTCTTTTGTTTACAAAATGGTGGAAATTCATCACAAATGAACCTTAATTACATCATTAATATTTATTTTACATTTTCAAAAAAAAAGATAAGGTTTATAATGATCTCAAAGATTAAACTTAAAAGTTTTCAAATAAATTTGACCTTGAAATTATTTATGTGTTTAATGTTGGAATTATTATAATTTAAATTAATATTACTTTAAAACTTTTACTCATTATGAGTAACCTTTTTCTATGAAATTTGTGATTTCAAAGTTTTGACAATTTTTGTTGTTGTTTGCAATTTTTCTTGAATTTGGACTATATTTTCCATTTTTTTCTCAAGAATAATTACCAAGTTAGGAAAATTAGAAACCAAAAAAATATGTTGGTTGTCGGCAGAGGGGGGGGGGATCTAATTATTTAAACCAAGATTTTCACCAAATTAAATGGTTTTTACTTTTAAAAAGGAATTTTAAAAATATAAAACATATACATACAACATTAAAATAATAATAATATTTTACAATGTTTTTTCCAAAGTTAGGTATTAATTATTTGTACTAACGTAAGATTCATCTTATTAAACAAACATGGTCTTGATAATTAAATGGCTATGTTGACTATTTAATTAGCTTATTCTTGAGATCAATTTTTACTAATTTAAGGGGCAACAACATTTTTTTTTAATTGAATTTTTTTTAAATTTTAAAAAATATATATTGAAATTTTCACAATAAAATATAGTACGTAATTATAATATTGAAGGAATTAAACAAGTTTCTAACTACATAACTTGTTTATAACCAAATGTCACAATTTTTTAATGGATGATTACCATTTTAGCAACATTGGAAAAATAAATAAATCAATAGTACCTAATCATATTGGGGAAAATTAAAAACTTGCAATTTCACATATTCTATGTATCGAAATAAAATTATAAAAGACTTAATGAATGCATTTTTGAATTGACATTGAATTTACAAAGATTCTAGATCAATTTAAACAAAAAAAAGCTTGTAGATTTATTCATGACATGCAATTGCAAGTTTTTTTTAACCTTTTAAGTTTAATTTTTGTAAAGTGTAATTATTTTTTGAGTGCATTATTGATTAAAATATTTTTATTATTCGATCAAAATTCTTAGAACCTAGAACCCATTGTAGAATTAAAGCATTTTTAAAATTTAAAAATTTATATTATTAATTAAAAATATCCTTTGTTGATGTCAATGGCTTTTTTTATGTTTGCAAAATGGTGAAAATTCACCACAAGAAAACCTTTGGTTACATCAACAATATTTATTTTAAAATTGAACTTTTTTGGATAAGGTTTATGATGATATCAAAGATTGAGCTTAAATGTTTTCAAATAAATTTGATGTTGGAATTGTTTATGTGTTTAAGGTGGGAATTATTAAATTACTTTTAATTTTTTACTCATTATGAGTAACAATTTGTTTTTCAAATTTTTGATCCCAAATTTTTGTCAAGTTTTTTCTTGTTTACATTTTGCCTCACTCTTTTTTTCCATTTTTTTTCCCAATAAGAATTACCAAGCCAAATATTTTTGAAACCAAAAAAACATGTTGGTTGGGGGGAGGGGGGTTAATCCAACTATTTAAACCAAATTTCACCAAATTAAATTGTGTTTCCTTTTACAATGGAAACAAATGTAAAATACATTTTCACATCATTTTTAAAAAAAATTGTGATATTTTTTCAAAGTTGTGTAATTAATCATTGGTATTAATGTATGATTAATCTTGCTAAACAAATATAGTCTTGATAATTAAATGGTTATATTTACTACTAAATTAATTTTCTTCTTATGACTATTTTTTTCCAATTTAAGGGGGCAACAGCATCAAAAAAAGATTTTTTTGAAAAAAAGTTTTTCAGGCCCTAATTTAAAATATATATTGTTAAATTTTTACAATAAAATATCATAAATAAGCATAATATTGAAAGATTCAAACAAGTTCCCAACTACAAAACTTGTCTATAATTGCAATATTCTTATGGATGATTATTATTTAACAACACCATAAAATAATAATAATACCTAATCATATTGGGGAAATAAGAACTTACAATTCTTCAAAAAAATAGACATATTTTATGTAATTTTTTAAAAAAAATACTTAATAAAAATACTTTTGAATTCACATAAAATTTACAAAGATTTTAATTTAGGTCAATTTTAACAAAAAAATATTTGTTGATTTATTCATGAAATGTATTTTTTGTTGGTTTTTTTTACATTGTAAATTTAATTTTTTTAAATTATAATAATTTATTTGCATACATTATTGAATAAACTTCAATCATCTTTTCATTTATATCATTTGAATACATTTTGCAAAATATATATATGTTAAAGTTTGAATTTCTTAAACAATTTCATGCCAAACATGATAAAGTTAAACTTTTTCATCTATTTTAATAAAGTGTTGATGTGGTTTGACGGTTAAGACTTTTAGTGTGTTTCCATGAGGTCTATGGTTCAATCCTTGATGGATACATGCCTTAATGTATCTTGTACAAGTGCAATTTATAAACATATATATCATGGTGAATATACAAACATGTACATCATGTTTAAATGGTGTCAAGACTTTTTTGTCAACAAAATTGAAAGAAAAAAGAAAAAAAACCAGCCTTAAAATTTTTTTTCACGACATGTAAATTTGTCATGACATGCCATGACAAAAATGTAATCCATGATTCCACAATCTAGGGGGGGAAATGAAGAAAAAAGTTATATGATGATGTGGCATGTTATTCCATGTCATATTAACTTGGGACTTCATATATCCATGTTATAATTTTTCAATTAAATATTATTTAGTGCAACATGCAACTATCTAAAATGATTAAAAAACATTTCATTAAAAATCTACTACCCAGATTCATTAGGCTATTAATGAAAGTAGGACAAAATTGACTAATATGCAACTTGGATGGTTTTGGTGATCTCTTGTTTCTTTCCATAATATCAGTATGAGAAGTAAAATGTGGCAAAATTATGATAGATTCATAATTGTGCAGACACTTGGGATGGGAAGAATGTGGTTGTTAAAACATTATGGATTATATATGGATTTCAATTTTTTTATAATGAAAACTGAATATGTACAAGGACAAAAACTACAATTGAAACAATGTTAGAATATTAGGATTTACCATTTGGTGACCATCCTGGAGATGAATTTGGGGTTATAATTTTGAATTGTATGAATTGCTTTGGTTTTATTATGTGGTAGTAGGTATAGATAGGTTATTACAGAAAACTTTGTTTATTTTCTAAACTACAGATTTAGAATTAATGAGGAATTTTTTTGAAGAATTGAATCTAAGCAAACACTTGTTGTAAGGATTTAAATTTGTGGCAATTTTTTCCCAAGGACAAGTAGTAGAATGGCAATAAACATAAATCGAGTAGTAATTCAAAGTTTGCAAATATAATTAGACTAAGTAGCCATGTAACAGAATGAAGACGAAAATGCAATAGCAAGAGAAATGTAGTTTACAAGTGATGCAAGACAATTTCATATTCTAGAAAGAATACAATATACTTTGTCAAGAATACCCATGACAGAGGAGTAACTTGAAAGGTACAAGACATTGTCTACAACAATTATGGAACCTCAAGAAATATTCACTAATAGAACAATGAGGCAACCCAATGTCCAAGTGAGGCTGTCAAGAAGGGTAGAACCTCTAGAAGTCAAATAAAAGGGATGGGAAATAATGCATTCAAGGGTACCCCTATACATCTGCAATGAAAGGAACAAGAAAAAACATAGATGAGTTTATCAACCCAAAGGCATGGCACTTTGTACAAATTCAAAAAGATACTACATATGTATTAAGAAGTACATGGAGGTATGGAGACAAGATCCATACATAGAGGTTCTGTTTGGCAATTTGTTTCACCTTAGTACCGACATAACCATGAAGAATGGGATGAAGACTTGGACAATGATGAGGTTGAACAAATGTTAGCATAGTATGCTGAAACTATATTACAAATTGAAGATCTGGAAGAACATGTTTTTGTAAATAAAGTAGTGCATCAAATTAAAGGGGAACACAGAGCTAAGCATAACACTCTACCAATAATGGTGGTTGATACTGAAATACGGTAAGTGGATCGAATGAATGTATTACAGACCAATGAGTCCAAGATTAAACCCACTTGTCAACATCAATTATCACCAAGAGAATAAGTTTTGAGTAGATATAATCAAAGCGTAGACCAACACTACAGACTCACCATCAATTGCTATAGCTTTTGCAAATAGGAAGATCATTCATTCACAAATTGTCCGTTTATTGAACGGGATGTACGAGATGTAATGATTAATCATTTCCATAATCAAGCACAAAATCATTAGAATCCAAAAAATGATCATAATCTATTGGCTATTCCACAAGACGTGATAACAACAACACAATTGCAAAACTACAAAAAATTATGTAGTACCACCAAGTAGGTGATGTATGAAGGACATTTTTAGAGAGCATAATACCCCAACTCACCAAGCCATGTCATTTCGTACCAAAAAGAATAAAGATGACAACTAACCATCCTCCTTTGAGCCACACAACTTGCAACTCTTAGAAGTATTGAATTTGTGCTTGGAACAAGGAATAAAACACTATAAATCCCACAACATTAAACAACAATGGCATACAAATTCATGGAAGACCAATATCGCAATTTATTACAATGGTTACTAATGGGGTGCAAGGAGTTCTTGTGACAATTACACACCCAACCAGATCTATGCTTGTGATTTTGACTATATATCTAGTATTTGTAAATAATGATGGAATCCCTACAATATTAATTGATAATAATTATTTTTATAATGGAGTTCGTACATAGCTTGTTGAAACCTTAGAAGGGAACCATTATAATGGCTTTCAAGCAATACCTATTAGTTTTAATGCTAGAAAATTTGTAATAGTAAACCTTTATGCGGAAATACCAATGAACTTACCGTTAATAACACCTTTCCACAATATAGTTACTACTAAATTTGTACCACTAAACTCAAGAGGAAATCCTCCAAAACCCTCAAAAAGTGTTATACGAGCAATTATGCAACCTGTAGTACCCTATACTAGGCCTTTCAAGAAACCACATAATTATCTTGAGTATAAGAAAGACTCTGATTCAGATGTTCATGTACAAGTATTCAAAGTTACTATCAAAGTTAATGGTGAAACGATAGATGAGGAAATAACTAATTTGTTCAATTTTACATTAAAAGATAGCACATCTAATTGGCGTAACAATTATATGCAAGATAAGCTCAATTATATGTTTGCAATTTTAGAACAAGCCTTTTATAGATGTTATTGAATAGTGCAAAACAATGAACATGTCTATCTATTGCTAAAAAACCTAAAACAAGAATCCACATAAAGAGTAGAATTGTATTATGAAAGACTATTGAAATTAGCTTATAGTCTACAAACACCTACTACTAATAGTTTTCTAACCACAATGTTTCAATCAAAACTATAATCTTATTTATGCATTGCTACTACAGGAATGAAGCGAGAGACTTTGTAGTAACACAAAGAGTTGACGCTGATTAATGATGAAGGTATTTTTGTGCTTGAAGCATAGAATACACGTTTTGTACCACAAACCATAGGGACATGGAGCGTAGCTATAGGAAACCATACAATTGCAAAGCCGAATATGTATTGTATTAATTATCATTGTTCAAACCACAATGTGGAAACTTGCAAAAGTAAGAAGGAGGAACCTATTTTAGCTATTACTAAAGCTACCACTTAGGCTGGTAAACCTCCCAACCCTATCCTTCATATTTGTGGAATAGTGGGTCATAAACTGACGAATTGCCCAAGATTCGGTGAAATGCAAAGTATGTTCAAAGGTAAAAGAGGTCAATCCATAAAATTTAAACTAATAGCCAAAGCTAAAATGGTCACTACTTTAGTCAAAATGGTGGATGTCAATGCTACCACTCGAAATAAGACAAGTGAAGAACAAGTGTAAATAAAAACTAAGAACCAAGGAAGAACAAATTTGTAATAGATTGGGAAATTGAAGAGAAGTTGAAGAGGTCTATGGTGGAAACCAGACAACAAATGCAAGCATTTAATCCACCACTAGATTTACCTACTCCTTCAACCAGAAAATGGACAACTAGTTGGGTGGGAATGCCAAGCTCAACAGAACATGCAAACCTAACAAAACTCCACAAAGTACCTTTTATGTCGCAACCCCACTTTGGCCAAGTGTGGGGGTGAAGCCCAACACTTGGAAAAGTTGGAGGTTGGGAGTCTTCCGGGACTCCTGAATGTTCAGAGCTCGACAGCAAGGGGCAAAACACCTCGC
>Ga0116227_10002503_pt1 | contig 41581 bp, 29 predicted proteins | sample S1TSphgellanicum_FD_89693 | JGI IMG/M metagenome (GOLD analysis project Ga0116227, IMG submission 89693) | Host-associated microbial communities from peat moss isolated from Minnesota, USA - S1T2_Fb - Sphagnum magellanicum MG | ecosystem: Host-associated > Plants > Peat moss > Unclassified... | reverse complement strand
TTTTATGTATATGTACGTATCTCGTATAATATTTCGTATGGTATTAAATACATGATTACATACCACACTTTTGTATGAAGGTCTTGATAATGTATTTGCACTTCCCAATCTTCAAACTCCTTCCTTCAAGTTCTCCCAAATTATATTTGCTCCACTTCAAAAATTTGTTTTGATGTCTTCTCAAAACAAACTTTTGTCACAGCAACTTTGCAAAGCTACATCACTCGCATATGACCTTGGATCAATCTGAAATTTTGGTCAAACATGAAAAACTATGTCTACTACCATTTCTCAAAATTTTAGCTGATTTAACTTCATAAAATGAGAGATCTTGCTACTTCCTTGAAATCACCTCAAACTAGGACCTAAACACAAAATGACTTACAACTCACTCTTAGCAACTCCAAACTCCTTGAGATTTTGGGAGATACATTAGATATATGTTTCCTACATCTGTTCAAAATTTTAGCTCTATTGATGATGGCCACAAAGAGTTATCACTTTAAAAAAAAACTGATTTCAAAACTAAGACTGAAACTTTAAATGTTTGGATTTCTCTCAATACAATTCCAAATGACATGAAATTTCTTTCACATATGTATTCCTTTATGATCTATATGATCCCAAAGCTGAAAATCCAAAAATGCTCAAATAAAGGAGATATGACCAAAAAACCATATCTGGCATAAAGTTTTCAAAAGCTCATAACTCTCACAAACTATATCCTTTTCTTTTGAAAATCTAAAAATAAGAATGTCTTATAATCTTCTATAATCTCTCCAAGTTTCATTTTAAGATCTTTTCACATTAGATCTAAATCTAGATTTAAATATCTGATTTCCACAACCCTTAATATGTTGATCTCCTCTCACCTCTTTCCTTTTCTTTTCTTTCTCTTCACATTCTTTCCTTTCCCCGTTTTTCTTTTGCACTTGACAAACTCCTATGATATTATTAGAGACTCTCAATCTTTAGTTCTAGAGACTTTCTAGCTCTAGATCTCTTTCAAACTTTCTCATTCAACAACTTCGCTTTGATACCATGTTAACAAATAGAAGACCTACTCAAATGCAAACATAAATCTTTATTGAAAAGAAACTACAACATGATGTTCACAACATGAAACATAACATCAAGAACTCCTCAAGGTTTTTATCACATGAAATACACAAACTTGTGCAATGAAGAAAAGAGAGCCAAACCATCAACATCAAGGTATTTAACTTAAAGACCAAACCACAAATAACTAAATTAATATAAATAGAGAAAGTAATTCAACCTTGTGAAAATAACCTAATTACTTTCTTACTTTAATAACAAATGAAACCTAACTAGTTGAGCTTGAATTCTCAACAACCTATCTACCTATGGTTATGTTCGACCTACCTAGCTACTAAAATTTTTATTTTTTATTTTTTCCAAAATACAACTAATATGTCGTGGCAATTTTCGATTATGCCATGTGTTACAATCTCGAATTTTCATTAATAATTATAATGGGCGATGGAAATCAATATTTCAAAAAAAAATTTAATGTCCAAAAATCTTCATAATGCCACATGTCAAATTTTAATATATGGATGACAATCAATGATGTCAACATTACATCATGGTGTAGTTATTATGGAGTTGAATAGTAATTGAAAATGAGTTGTTTTGATTGAATTGTAATTGAGTTGCAATGAATTGCACCGTATATACAATGAGTTGCAACTCTACAATTCATGCAACTTGTCTGTTAACACTCATGGCGTATAAATACAGTGAGTTGCAAGTGCCTTTTACAATTCAAAAATTGAGTTGCAAGGCTAGTTGCAAAACACCCATTTTTTTATAGTGTTTCTACATAAATTTATTTGAAACTTTATGAAGCACACATGTATTCACCATCATAGATTTGAAAATATGATGAATTTAATGCCAACGCTGGTCAAAATGGAGGCACCCTAGTTCTAGCATGAACCAATTCATGAACAATGCATTCAATTATGCCTAATGAATGCAAATGGTTGTATGTGTTATCATGTGCCAACACAACAAGTGTAATGTTCCCAATTTTATACATTTTTATGGGTAAGCATTTTAAACAAAATTTCATTGCTAAACATGAATTGTGTGCAACAATGGCAATGTAACTTAAAGTTTGGATGACAACCATATTTTTTGACAAGTGGATATTTCATTTCATTACTTTTGTTCAAAATTCTAGAGGTAATCTAAGCCCAACCAATTGCCATTTGTTCATTTTAAGTGGCCAGAACTTGCATGTTACCTTAGATGTGTGCACAAAGCAATGGGTGTGCAGCTAGATTTAATCATCATGTTGTCACACACTTCACATGCATTATAACCATTTCATGTTTCATGTTTCAAAATTTTCAAAACTGTTTTCCAAATATATAAAAATGTTTGGACATAGGCTAAGAACTTAGTGAAGGGTGTTAACAAGGAGGATTTGGCACAATGGGTGTCTCTGACATTCAAGAAGGCACTAACAACAACTAGCATATTCAAAGGTTTTTCAACCATTGGGATTTGGCCTTTGAATCCAAATGTGATGGCAAGCAAGATCCAACCATCTGAAGCATTTGTGGATAGTGAACCCCAAACCCAAACATGGATTTGCAAGTTGACGAGGTTTTAAATGAAAACATTAACACGTTAAAAAAAGATGTCAACATTGATAATCAATGCAAAACTGATGACACAGAAATGGATGATGACAAAGTCCAATTGAATGGGGTACTTGATTGGTCAACAAACCTTGGGTTTGGGAATGTGAATATTGAGTCAATCACTATTGGGTCTAGGAGCATGAATCCTGAATTCAATCAAACATGATTGATAAATTTACATATTGGGGTTTGAATTTTGTAGGAAAAGGTGCTAGATTGGGGCAAATTGCATGCAACATTGTTGATCTCACTCTTGGTTTGTATCACTTCTTGACATTGCTTGAAGCTCCCATCAAGTCCCACCACCAAGTTTCAAATGAAGAACCCTTTATCAACTAAAACAAAAGCATCATGATGATGAATGAACATCATGTGCCACATTCAAGCAAAAATTGGCAAAAAAGGAGGCAACAACTCGAGTGTGAGATGCTCAAAAGGAGCAACTACTAGCATTTAAATGTGCAAGAGAAGCTGAGAAGAGGGATCATCAGGTGACGAAACAAATTTGATTGGAAAAAATAACAACAAATAAAAGGTTTGATGAGCAATGGAGCTTGAAACAATGTGGAGAGGTTGGTGATGCTCTACATTTGGCCATCAAAGCAAACCTACTTCTAGTGGCAACAATATATCACACACCATTTTACAGGTTTGCATCACATGTGTACAAGTGTAACATGCATCTCACCATCATGAAATGTAAAGTTCAACAAGATGGCCAAGATGCATCACACATTGCACTAATTGAACCTAGCTCGGTTTATAAAGGATTCACAACATCTTTTCCCATCAATTGATCAATTTCAAACCACCCTTAGATTGTTGTGAACATGCTTTGATTGCCAATGTTCATGTACCAATGGAATCTAGTGCTAATCAAACAATAGTATAATCTCTAAGAATTTTGATAAAAAGTTCATTTGCGGATTAATCTAACAATTTCGGCTTGATTAGGAGTTTATGTAATTTCGGGTTTAGGTCAAGAGAGAACGCGTGTTGATTAATCTAGGCTACTATTTATTTTTGCATTGTGTCATGACACAATTCATGCAAGTTGCTATGTGTTTTTGTGTCATGTCAAGATACAATTCATGAATCGCATTGTCCATTCTGCAAGCGATGGCTTGCATGTATAAATACAACATAATTTGATTTAAGTCAATTTTATCTTGTAATTTTTATTAAGGTATCGTGTAATTTTTATGAAAGAACAATCAATTTAAGGTCAATTTCACCACACAATTTACAAGTAGTTTTTTCAATTTTTGGATCTTCCACTAAATACAAAATTGTGATTCATACTTTTCCATTATGCACAAATGACACTTCAATATGTTTCCGGGCAAACCATATTGGGTTGTGAATGTGCACATTTCAGCACCAAAAGTAACATCTGGGGCCTTACTTGTGCATATTAGATGTCTAAGTGTCTAGACTTTGAAAATGTGTAAGCAATTCATGGAGCCAAAGAAAAATATGGTTTTGCCACAAATTGGCTACCCTCTTACTTGCTAAGTGATGAAATATTTCTACACATCCAGCCTCTATCAATTGAGCAGAAAGCCTTAAACTATCCATTTAAGGTTTAGTTGCCTTATCTTTCTTTCATCACGTTTTTTTTTTCCTGAGCACTTTGGCTGTTGATGCACTTACTGCTACCATAATTAATTTGAATCCTGTGCATTAGATATTGTGTGTGGTTCTAAGTTTCACCCTTTGATTTAATAAAAAAATTCACTTTACAAATAGCTAGGTTTGAGGTTGAAAAAGGTGGTGAAAGGAGGACCAGAAGGCAAAGGTCACTTTATGTATTTATCTTGACCCTGCAAATTAAAATCATCCCTGGAGGAAAGTCAAAATATGCTGGTTTGGCTCAACAAATATGCTGGTTTGGCTGCATTTGGCCCAGCATTCTTGCACAGTTTGCTGAGGCTGGTGAAAGGCACAGCAAACTTCAAAGCCTGACACTTGCCAGAGAAGAGTGTAATAAATATGATCTGCTGCTCCCTGTTTCTAATTGGCAGTGGGAGAGCCTCCTCTCTTGGTCCAATGCTTGGTCCAGGTGGTTTGATACTAATAGTCTCCCACCTAATTGCAGTCTTGGTTTTAGTTTTATGGGTAGGGTTGGAAAAAAGTAAATAACTAAACTCAGATGTAAGAAATATTTTTGCAGGTTCACATACTGAGCATCGCTGAGGATGCTCCCAAAGTGGAGAATAAGCAATGGTTGAAAGAACCTCCACTAAGCTTTTTAGAGCAAGCATGACTGAGAGAACGTCTTCCTGTGAGAAAGTATTGGATAGTTTGAAGAGATGGATAAAATTAAGAACTTAGGAAGCAGCACTCAAGGGACTTGATGGACAAACAAAAACTCAAGAACACATGATGCAGAGCACACACATGTGATGAGACCTTGTGTTTTGAAACACGAATGGGAATACTTTCAAGAACAAATTCATGGGGAATAAGATACAGATGGTCAATATCTATTTAAACTCTTCTATGCTTTTGTACCTTACAATAACTGCCTGAAGCTTGCCCCACGAAAGTGGAATATTGAGATCACAATAAACAGTAACTTCTTTTATGGGTGAACTACAATGATGGGTTGATGTTGAAGTTGATTTTCAGTACATGAATTCTGCCCCCATCATGGTGACTAGTGACAAACTCCAAGCATTGTGCAATGGATTGAAATGCCTCAGCCACATCTTGTAAATTTCATGATCCTGGTAGCTGTTTGCTGGAATCTGCAAAGGAGGTGGTGGTCTGTCTGCCTACCAGCGAATAAATAAATACCCCTGCAAGCTCTGCTACAGAAAAAGGTACACTTTATTATATACTATCATAGCTCAATGGAAATTCTGCACAAACAAACAAAACAACACTTTGTATGTTATTGTGGGTATGCACAAGTACCATTTTTGCTTGACCACCCAGAGAATGCAAAACTTGCTTCTGACTCACTGTCAGGATAAAAGAAAAAAATCAGGGTTGTGAATTGCAACTGGCACTGGCTTTACCTTCTAAATGCTCAACTTGGGTCGCATGTTAGCACTGTTAGTGAAGGTGTCAGTGAAGACATCAGCACAAGCCATCCGAATGCGCTCTGGTGTTGCAGGAGTGTCCAGGACAAACCAACCATGGTGTCCACTTTCAAGCCGTGCAGCTGCAATGGCATCTTTCACTGCAAAGAGTGCAACAGATGCCAGAAAGAGAGGAGGCTCTCCCACTGCCTTTGATGAATGCACTGCCCTTCTATTGGGAGCATCCTGCAAATTTATTGTAAAAGATTTGTTCAGAAATAAGATAAAATTTCTTAACAAAGAAATTTTAGGCATGGAAATGCAACTGCCAATCTGGGTAAACAAGATCCTTGATCTACCAATAGTGCAAAAAGAGCTGGATCTTCTACCTCAAAAAACATCTTTTTCAACAGAGTCTGGTCAGGTTTCTGAATGCATACAGTACATCTACTAGATCTGAAAACATAAGTTATCAAATGCTAACCTTCAATAGTGAAACTCGAAAATCGATGGGGATGTCATTAACAGTCGGGATCTTATAGGTGCCAGGACCTTGAGTAAAGAGATGGCCTGGTCTTACCCAAGGATGTGCAGGATCACCCCACTTCAGTTCCTCCAACATCGCCCAACCAAGACCTTGCACAAAGCCACCTTCGACCTGGAAACAGAAAAATACAAATTTTTTTCAGTGGAAAGTATTTCAAGAAACAACCTGGCAAATGGAAATTACATTTGCATTCTTGATTTGGAGTTTCCTATCAGACACGCACCTGGCCAATATCAATTACTGGATTTAAAGAGTATCCAAGATCCATCACAATGTCAACCCGTAGTAGATGATAGTCGCCTGACAAACTGTCGATCTCAGCCTCTGCAAATGCAGCTCCAAATGTGTAATAGTTGAAGGGTTTCCCTTTCCCATCCGACCAATTGAATCCTATGTCAGGGGTAATGTAGAACCCATGTGCTGACAGATCAATTCGCTCCATGTAGCAAGCATTCGCTAGCTGTAATACCAGAGGGTGATACCCATACTCAAAAAGTTAGACAGAGAAAACTCACTGGCAGTAGTAAACATCATATAACAGACTGCAATGAAGGGCTGAAAATTGCACAAAAATTCTATTGCTTGAGTAACAGATTCTTGCCTCAGCAAAGGTCATTGAGGTTGACTTCTCAGCAATGGGTTTCATACGAGCCTTGATCTGCTCACAAGCATCAAGCACTGCTCCTCCATACATATCAGAACTTGCGGAGGCAGCTGTCGGTGATGAGTTTGGTACCTGTGGCAGTTCAACAAAGATGAAGTTTAGCCTTTGCACTGTCAGAACTTCAGACAAGATATCTGGATAATTTCATAGACACAATTTTATTTTTTCCAAGCATTACTTCAAGACAAAGGACACAGATGACCCACCATACTCAAAACATTTCAACTGTAGAAGTCTAGGATTCTGTGAAACAAACCAAGTGTTACAATATGTAACCCAGAAGAGAAAAGGAGAGAATGCAAGTAAGTAGCTGGACCTTATCCGTGCTAGTTTCAGATATGAAGACATGACTTGGAGATATGCCAAAGGAAGATGCAGCAATTTGTGCCATCTTTGTGTGGAGACCTTGTCCCATTTCCACGCCTCCATGTGTAACAAGTACAGTTCCATCAGTGTAGACTTGCACCAATGCACCTGCCTGCACAAGTGTGAGTGAGAAAGACACAGATAGCTTCAGAAGTTGAACCAACAGGAGGAGGAACAAGGGCAAAGAAAACAAAGGGAACAAAAAGCAAACAGGTAGATGAAGGCTTTTTTCCTAAGTCCAAGGACCTGATTGAGGAACTTGGTGGTGAAGGAGATGCCGAACTTTGTGGGCACCATAGCTACCCCACGCTTCTTCCACCGGTTCTGTGCATTGAATGCCTCCACATCAGAACACCGCTTGTCAAACTCGCATGAGGCTTTCAACTCTTCCCAAACACGCTGTGTCCGGCACTCCTCTACAATCTGCCCGTAGTGTGTTTCATACCCCTCCTCCTGGAAGTTGAGTTCCTGTGCAACATAACCCAGCAGCAAAAGTCACACCATGCTCACAATGCAAACCATATTGGCACACCATGCAGAGTCATTCTATACAGGAACCAACAAAAAGAAGACACCAACAACATTAATAACTGGAAGGTATCAGTAGGGAAAGGAAAAGGCAAACCCGAATCTCTTCAGGACGACGTCCAACTGTGCAAGCAATTCGCTCAATCCAGTTCTCGGCAATCAACATTCCCTGTGGACCACCAAAGCCACGGAATGCCGTGTTGCTTGACTGGTTGGTGAAACAGACATTCCCTCGGACACGCATGTGAGGAATTTTATACACGTTGTCTGAGTGAAACATTGCCCTCTCTAGCACTGACGCTGAAAGATCCAAAGAGTTCCCTCCATTGTTGTAAATGTCAACATCCAAGGCAAGAACCTTTCCCTCTTTTGTAAATGCCACCTTGAAAGCCAACCCACAACCATCAAACCAACCACTAGCTTCTTAGATCCATCACTTCTTTTGCAAGAAGGCAGATACAAAACAGTCCATGCCCTTTACAACTTGGAAGATCTGACAGCTGAAGATTCAGTACAATTCCACCAGCAGTTTTGGGAAACGCTATATAGAGTGCTGCAGAACAGACCTTGTATCTACCCAAAAAGGCATGCCTTTGACCAGTGATAGCCATATCCATGTCACGGTCCAAAGTGATTCGGACTGGTCTTTGTAACAAGTAAGCTGGAACGGCAGCAGCAACATTTATGAATGCAGACCGAGTTTCCTTGCCCCCAAACCCACCTCCAATGCGCTTCACCTTGCACACGACTCTATTCTCAGGGATGCCCAACACATGGGCTACATACCGTTGATGCTTTTGTGGCGCCTGGCAGACAGACAAAACAAAGATGAGTCAATCCAAGGAACCTCTCAGAAGACATTACATTGGTCGTTGTACTATATGTAAACAATCAGTTGTTGTCCGACAAAACGTATACGAATGAAGAGTTTGAATTTAAACCTGAGTGGAAGAAACCATGTGAACTTCATTGCCAGCATCTGTAGTCCAGACCAATGAGCTCATCGGCTCCAGATAAAAATGTTCCTGACCTCCCATGTGCACTTCACCCTCCAGTATCTGGATGTCTTCAGAGTGGATTGCTGTGTCACAAAAGAAAGAGTCTGGATCACCCGTTTCTAGCACCCGCCCTGATCCTGGGTGGAAGCTGCCAGTGGCAACTGCCTGATGCATATCCAGAACTGCTGGAATGTCTTCATAATCCACCCGCACTTTCCGTGCAGCATCTTTTGCGTTCTCATGCGTATCTGCTACTACAATCCCTATCACCTGATCATCACAGCAGATATTAGTCCCATGCAAAACAAAAAAAGAAAGAAAAGCTAGCTCCAAGTTCATGTGCAAATGTCCAGTTTGCAATAACGACAGTCTCCTCTTGTGAAGGATCTTGTGAAGTGCAAAAGTGTGTCCTTCTCATATGTTTCAAATAAATAAGAAATCCCAAGAGACGTCAAACTGGTAATCATTCAGCAAGAGGGCTGGCTGTCACACCTGACCAACACAAGTGACAGTCTTTGTTGCAAAAACTTCCTCATCATGTACAGCAGCACCAATATCATTGGCTCCTGGCACATCCTTGGCAGAGAAGAAACCTTCAAAACCAGGCTGTTTCTCTGCCTCACTTGAATCAATAGACACAATACGTGCATGTGGACGTGTACTGAGGACCAATCCAGCATGCAAGCCATGTAGCGGCATGGCAATGTCATCCACATATTCTGCCTCCCCTGTCACCTGCATTCCATGTATCACTGCAAGTTTACCCCTCTGGATCCCACCATTGCATGAAGAAGAGGAGAAGAGAAAGACATTTGTTTGAAGTCAATATGTCACCTGAAGGCTTGCAGACTGATGCTGAAGAGGTAGACCCACAGCAGTCCCATTTGACAGTGTCTGAAACAACTGAAGTCCATGAGAGGGTTCCTTTATATATTGTGCCACAGCTGATCTGTAGCTCTCGGGCAAGTCATGAACAAAACTGGCGTCTGCTTCAAGTCTATATGTCGTAAACAAGAAGAATTTGAAGAAGAAGCTGGAAATAAGGGAGCGCCTGAACTCGACCATACCCCCAGGAGCATTACTAGCAATCACAATTTCTTTCTGCAAATATGATAGGGCCTGGTCTAAAGTCTGCTGATTCCAAGGCTTCCCCTTCAGGAACTCCTGTGTCTTGGTCGCACAAAGCACCATTGCAGCAACCCCACCATATGCCAGAGAAATCTCTTTCACAAACCAACCAGCTCCATCGATTTGGGTAAGTGCAACTCGAAGACCAGCATTGACCAGAGCAATATCATCATCCCGACGGTGTGCTTGTTTGAACTCCTTTACATACTCAAAAGGTCTGGTCCATGGCAGAAACACAGAAGCTAAGATTTCGGTTTTCTGGAGGTTCACCTTCCGGTAGCCAAGGAAAAAGTCTTTGGCATCTATAGTTCGAGAGCATTGCCCCTGTGAAACCACAGTAAAACTTGCACCTGCCGCAATCCAGAGAGGGTTCAAGTCTGAAATGGGGCTGGCTGTGCAGATGTTACCACCTATGGAAGAAACATTGCGAATCTGAGCACCAGCAAACCATCGTAACTGCTCAATGAAAGCCTTGCAGCTAGCAGTTTTGTACTCCTTTTGCACTTTCACCATCTCTTGTAATAACTCCAACAGCTTTGTCAGTGTCACTGATGCACCAACTTCCAAACCATCATCTCTTACCTGCACACAGAACAGACTTTGTGGGTGGGTCTCTGCATCATCAAATTGAGAACAATCCATTTCACATTCCTGCATCTACCTTTGGTATAGAGAAAAGCTTTGAAACAAGTGTACTGATTCTGTAGAAACTGACAGACTATAATGTGCACAGCAATAGCTCTTTTGTAAACCAAGCAGGAGAAAGGAAAAATGTGTGAGGAGCACCACCACCACCATGAACTTACCTTTGTAGCAAGAAGCTCTGGTACATGCGTGACAGCAAGGAGAACTGGATAATGGAGGTTCTTAAACCGTGTCTCAATGCCAACTTCTGTGTTCCCACCGACAAGCTTTGCGTGAGGATACCTGACTTTCAAGTCCAAAAGTTGGTTGAGGTTAGTTGGACGATACCACATCAACCCATGTGCACCACTGAGAACCAGAGAGCTAGCCTTCCGTGAGACCAACTCCGGGGGAAAGATGGGCTCTGCTTTTGTGGGTACAATATTGTCCTTCCCATAATGGTCAGTCAAGATGCTCCTGTTGCTTGCTGCAGTTTTCTTGCCAGTTTCTTCCTGAGACTTGTGCTCCACATATCCATTCTTTGATTGCAACTCTGCAGGCTTTCCACAATCACAGGGATTGCCCGTTGAGGGACATATTCCAGCCACCCCCCCTTTCTTATGAGAACTGCTTGAGGGCAACACCCCACCAGCTGCTGTGTGTATGGCCTCATCTGTATACAGGGAAGGTTCATTCTTGGCAAACACACGAAATGCATCTAGGATTGGACGGTATCCAGTACAGCGGCACAGGTTCCCTGCCAAGCTCTCCTCAATTTCATGCTGTGTCGGTGGCTTTTGTGTTGTTCGCAAAAGAGAATACATTGACATCACAAATCCCGGTGTGCAAAAGCCACATTGAGATCCATGTGCCTTTGCAAGCGCTTCCTGTGTAAGTTACAGAACTCAGTTGCATTTACATAGCCCAAGAAATGAAACCAACACAGCTTTGCCTCTTTCCTCCTCCTGAGACACACAATCAGATCTCTCCACAGAACCAACAGCCAGATTCCAACCAGAAACACAAGAAAACAGCATTGAAGATGTGGTGGAAGATGTGGTGCACTCTCGGTCAGTTTCAAACAAACAACTCAGTAATGTGCAAACACATCAAACTCTCTCACACACATACCTGCACTGGGTGCAAACCGTTACGGCGATTGCCAATGCCTTCAACTGTTACCACATGCATCCCTTCCACAGAGTACAGGGGTGCGAGACATGCATTGATTGCACGGTGTCTGCAATGCACAACAAACCAAACAAATCAGTTGGGAGTACAGATTGGTTTGTTCTTCCAGTTCCTCAGCTTTCTACTCTCTTGCTCTCTCTCATCTCTGCCACCACCACCCACCACCTCCTGTTGAGCCTGCAACTATTTGATCTGCTGCTGATTTCTGTACTCAAAACACCAGAGCCATAACAAGCCCTTCTTCTTCGCCCAACAACAGCAAAAGACCCATGATAGAATCTGGAGTTCTGAGTCAAGAGAGAATTACACAATTGTCTGTTGCTGTGTGTCGTAGTGAGACAACATGACAGTGCATGCTCCACATCCACCTTCTCCACATCCAAGCTTTGTACCCGTAAGCCCTATCCCTGTTTGTTGTTGTTGTTGTTGTTGTTGTTGTGGCACAGACACGAAAACACACTAAGAAGAAGAAGACGAAGAAGAAGATTGCAACCACAGTCTCAGAATTGTTGATTCCCAGTATACCCAAGTTGCGAGATCATGATTCTAAACTTCTTTAAGGCGATTCCAAGGTGTTTGACAGAAACCCATTACAGCAGAACAAATGGAAACCTCTTGGGATTGAAGAAGAGGAAGAAGAAGAAGGAAAGAAGAGCAGCTGCTGCTGCTGGGGAGAGAACAAAACACAAACCTCTAAGATATTCGAGAAGAGTGCGGTGAGCAGAGTCGGATGGCAACACGTGGCGCTTGCCATTCACATAAACTATAGGCTGCTGTGGTGGTGATGCTGATGCTTCTTCTTCTTCCTCTTGCAAACTGCTCCTTGCTACTGCACCGATTCCATTCCCACCAATTCCAACAACAGCGTCCTCCAGTGATCCCATGTTTCGTTACCACACTACTCCCTCTTGCACCATCCACTTTCGCGATCACGAAACACCCACAAAGAACCTAGAGGAAAAACGAGCGAATTATGATCCTCGCCCCAACACCCAAAAGCAGAACCTCCACGAAACTTGAGCGAATTTTGATCCCTTGCGCGATAGTCGCGGTATATCCAATTCTTGGAAAAGACGTTTCCGTATTCCCGGACACTCTTTCCTTTTCAATTGCGCTAAAATCCCACAATCTCAGAGATTCTTGCACCACCGCATTCTAGTCCTTCCTGTAACCGCAGATCATATCCCTCAAGTTCTGGTGTTGAGTTCCTATGGAACCTTTTTTTTTTTGGTTTGTTTTCCCCTAAACTCCGAATCATTACAACTGATGAGGTCAAATTACTTACACTAATCCAAAACCAGAAAGTGTGCAAAACACAAAACCAATTCAGAAGAGAAGAGGGGTAGCAGCACTAGGCACCGCTTCCCGCATGAGAAGTGTCGCGTTCATGGACTAATTCTTTATTGGGAAACATGCTTCCACTTCCCCAATCTATTAACCGCTTCTGGCTTCTAAAGGCTCAGAATTCTTGACAAGCGCCACGCGTCACCGAAAAAAGCAAGAAAGAAGAATCACACATCATCTGAAAGGAATTTTACCGCTTCTTCACTAAGGAACCCGCTTCCCCCCCACCCCCCCCCCGACGACCACAAAATCCCCTCGAACTCCGCAAACTGAACTCCGATCGATTCTCTGTCTGAAGCAATTTTGTAGCCCGATAATATACGCGTGTGACGCAACAATCGGATCTGAATTCCGATCCAAACTCCGTCCGCTGGATCGGTTTGAGTGACCGTGTGTTAAGTCACTCTCATCGGCACATGCGGGAGGCGCTTCGGAAAGCAAGCACGGTAGATGGATGGATGGATGGATGGATGGGTGGGTGGGTGGGTGGTACCCTCGAGTTCGTAGGGTCACCCCCGCTTACCCATAGAGGTCGACCCGCCGCATACCAAGCACATGAGTCTTAACCCTATACCATGAGTCTGGTTGAGTTAGCCTCCAAATCAACCTCAAAACTTGATCAACACCAAAGTGTCTAGTTAAACACTAAACAATCCTCACAACCTCTCTAAGTCTAAGTTAGAAGCAAAGAAGCATCTTATTAAACACCGCGAGGGGACCTTAAATTAAATTGTGCTCTATTGCAAAACTCTTATAGTTGTTCAATTTGTTTTGGAGTGCAAGATTCTAATAGAAGACAGTTTAAGGAAAAAAATCACTCATTGCCACAAAAAATCCACGGATATGAATGAACACCTTAAACCCTAATTAAGAAGATGACTCATTAGCAAACATTACCTCAAACATTGCTCTCAATGATACTTTACAATCAAAGGAAAGGATTGATTCTTCTTCAAGCTTGCAATTGGGAGTTTTAAACCTTCCAATTCAAAGATGATGGAGTTTTTTAATGTCCTTAAAACTTGTGGTTGGGGATTTTTAAACCATCCATTCCATTCATAAATGGATTTTTTTTTGTGTTCTTAAAACTTGTGGGCTTTTAAAGCTTCCTTATACTAAAATATTTTATTTATTCATTTGCCTCTTTGTGTTTGGCAATGGGCAAATCATCACTATTGGTCGTTGTCAATATTTTATATTATTATTGGACATTTCCACCGCTTACTTTTTGCCTTTTGGAAAGGGCAAATCATGAGTATGCATGTGTGTTTTCATTGTTGTAAAATGCGGTTGTTGTCAATCAAGTTCACATCATTTGATAATGTGATGAATATTGTTTGTGTATGAAGGTTTGGCATGTCTCTAGAGGTATAAGTTGCACTTCACTTGCACACAAAAGAATATATGTGTTCACAAAAGTCTAGATTTTTATTTTTTTCAACCTTCTTTATTTTGGGAAGTTTTATTTTGCTCATTTTTCAAACTTAAATGGAGATTTGTAAATGGCTAAAGGGGCACCAAGTGAAAAAAGTTTATTTAGATCTTTGAGCCTATGAAGCTAAAAATGAATGCACGTTCTTTAAAGCTTAAGTGTTCAAATATTCAATTACATACCTACCTACTTACCTTTCAAATTATTTTTAAAACAATTATAAATAAGTTCAAACACAAGGCCTGACAATTAATTTTGAACCTTATAGCAATTATTGAGTATGGAAATGACTTAACACAACTAATTACATTTATGTATTTTTTTTAAAAGGTAAAAAAAATTGTTTCAAGGAAGATAAAAAAAAATTTAAATTCCACGAGTGTTAATTATGCCCTACAACAAAACTAATTGATTTGATTTTCTAACAATTGCCTTCTAAAAACTAACTATATTAATTGATGTCACCTTCAAAGTTAATAGAAATAATATGTAAATCTATTACTAATAATTTTAGAGGGTTGCCTTACTAGCCTAATTAAATAATCAAATAAAATTATCCCACTAACAACAACATAATACATGAGCAATGGCCTTTTAGTTAATCAAGTTTATGTTTTTTTTTTTTTTTGGTTATTGCCACGTAACAAGGATCTATTATAGTTTGACTATTTCTCATGCTACACCACTTGTAATTTAACTAGGATTTTAAGTCTTCCCATACTCAATTTTTAACATGCATATGTTTACATATATTTTTCCATAGTACATACCATGTCACCATTAATGAAATAGGCCACATCACCATGTGCATAATAGTTTAAAGTTCAAGCTTTCACATACATGACACATGACATACATCATCAAAAATGCAAATTTGACTACTTTACTAAGGTTTTAGCACCTTAGCTATTTCAAAAGCAAACCCTAGTGAAGTGAGGATGCATTTAAGGTGGGGCTACAATAATCCATTTTCCTTTCTGTTATTTGATGATGATTTGTAGAACTTTAAGAATTAAAAATGTGAGGGATATTGATAAATTAGAAGCATGATTAAATAGTTCTTCAAGAAAAAGGCCCCACCATCCTTATTTTGAAAGGATGTTATTCCATCTTTGTTAAGATTAATTTAAAAATCAATAGGTACTTAAATATGTAATTTTGTATTAGATATTTCCTCCAACATTAATTTCGAATTGGTTTTTTTAAAGTATTTTCTATTGCATGTTTAACATATTGAAATCTACAACAAAGCAATTAAAGGAAGGTTTTTGGTTCAAGGGGAAAAAACAACAAAAAAAAACACATTGTCAACTTTAATTTCTTTGTGCAATGCTTTCAACCGTGTTGCATAATTTTTATTGAGTATCACAATATTCTCTACATTTTTGGTAATTATATTATAACATTTCAATTATGATTTTTTCAATTTTAGGGTTTAAGCTTTTAAAGTTACTAATGTTCCCCTTGGTTTCATAAAAGGTTTAGGGTTTAGGGTGAACACATTTTGATATGAGTGTTACATAACATTCAAAGTAGGTTTATTGGGGCCTAGAATTCAAATGATTTGAATTGTAGAAAATATATCTTATTAGGGTTTTTTGGGTCTAAAAATGGCAAAGGATTTTAAATCTATACATTTGAATGATTTAGTAGGCTTGTTAAGGCTTTAAAATACTAAAGAAATTCAACTCTAAAAATTCTAATGCAAGAGGCTTGTTAGGCCCCAAAAAACTTGAATAGTTTGGCTTTGGACAAGTTGATATTATAATTTCATAGAATTTTTAAATATTAGCAAACTTCAACTATAAACATTTGTTGAAGTAGAGTTTAAAAGGAATAAGATGCTATATTGATTTGAAACTTTACATGACATCTTAGGCCCATTTCAGACAAGGGTCCAAGGTCCAATTTCGTAGAATCAATTTAGATTGATTATAAGCAAATTTAATCCTTGAGTTGGATTGTACCTTGGTCCCTAACCTAATTCTTAATTGGTTCTCCAAATTAAGAGCTCTCCTTTTAGCACTATTTTTTGGTTTGAACCAATTGATTTTCCCTCCAAAACAAGTGCCATGAAGGTTTAATTTCAATTTGCCACTTTTTGGTTGGACCCTCGTTTAAAGGCCTTGGGAGCATTTTAAAACTTTCGACCAATAAGATTGCATGAATTCGTTAGTCCTTGGACCTTGGACCCTTATCTAAAGTTGCCCTTAAAGTGCCATAATCAAAGCTTTCAAAATGATTCCAACCTAATTTTGCAAGACATTTTGAAATATGACATATTAATGCTTTAAAATATCAACACATTCAAGTTCTATAAATGTTGTTGAAATAGACAAGTGCACAACCTTGGACATGTCCCAAATCAAATCAATTTGAACACATGTTATTATTGTATTGTTGGACAAATCTTTCGAAGGATTTGAATAATTCATTAAACATTTATGTAATTCCCTAAGGTAGATTTATGATTGTTGCATCAAGTTCAATTGATAGGAAGGAATCAAAGGTTAGTTCACAAAACCTTAATTATATTCTTGATAACCAATTGTTGAGAAGTTTTTGAAAGGACATCGTTAGAGGAAAAAAAATGAAAATTTTATACAATATCCATGTAATTTAAATAACAATGGACAATGATAATGTTGGATAACCATTTTGTGTCATTGGGTTATATATGAGAATGGTTTGTGCATGAGCATAAAGCCTGAGCTTGGCGCTTTGAGCTTGGAACTTCAAGTTTACTATGATTTAATCATCTGCATAGATGAGTATGTTCATAAATGATTGATTTCATATGGATGAATGTCATTTATGATTTGGATTAAATAAAGAAATCATTGAATGAAATTCATCCATGATTGGAAGGTAAATAAATTCAAAATTATTTATATCCATGGTCATTTGTTGTCCAAGTTTTAATATTTCAAACTTGAATGTCATTTAATAATGATGAATAGTGAAATTGTGATGGTAGGGGAAAATATGATGGTGGGACTAAAATAATTTTTTGATTTTGTTCAAGAAATCATGAATAATATTAAGCAATTTAAGAAATATTGTCATGGAATGAGTAGCACCCCCTCCCATCCAATTGTTGTCAACAACATTACATATTTACTTCATGGAAAATTGGAGTGCCTTGAAAATAAATAATTATTGAAAAAATCTCATTGTCATTTATGATAGTAGGTTGTTTGAAGAAAGCTAATTAAAGTGCCTAAAACTCAATTTTTGTTTATTTCAAAATTGTATTATCACCAATGACATTATGTAATTTAAAAATATCTAAAACATTCAAGATATATTGTTGTCAACAACATTGGTTAAATTTGAAAATATTCATGGCACCCTCAACAAAGAATGAAAAAAAACACTCATTGTTGCCAACAACACTTATAAATAGGTTTGAAAGAAGTTGGGGAACCTTTTGAAAAGGGGGAGGAGAAAACCCATTGTCATCAACAACATTATGTTAATATGCTCAAGAAAAAAAAAACTTTAATTAATTAATTTTTAAACAACAATGACCATGGGGTGGATGTTAACATAATAATAGTAATATAGTTAAAACATTTTGAAAATAATGGCATTTTAAACCATAGCCATGAAATACATCTATAATGAAATTGACATTATATTATTCAACAAATGTTATATCATATAGAATTAGATTGTGTTTCATGAAGCTCTAGTTAATTAAAATTATTGGGGAAAAAAATCCATAAAAACTTAATGATAATTTTTTTTAATTATCCAAAATTTTGATGGAAGTTCTATTTATTAAAAACATGTCAATGCAATTTTTGTATCCATACATGAGATGAATAAAAAAATCAATAATCCATAATGAGGATGAATGTAAATGTTTGCTTCTAAGTTTATTAGTACAATATTCATTTTGTGATTAAATTCTTGGGTTTTATTTACATGTGTATAGAGGAAAAGACATTTTACCATCCCAAGTTCCAATTCTAGGCTTAGGCTTTAAGCTCATGCAATGGATTGCTTCGATAATATATGGATGTGAAAATTCATTTTACTTGCTATGATTGGTTTAAACATATATACGAGGGGAATGTGCGGGGTTCATTGTGATCAAATCATGTGGTATGGACATGGGCATTTATCTTGGCAATTGCAATTACTATTATTACATCCATTGTGTTGAAATGTAATAGAAAAATTTGAAACATATAGAGTCCATCACAATAGAAGCAATTCACATTATAGATTTGTTAAACTATAAGAAAACACATGAACATCAAAACACTTATTTATAGGTATGGCAAGTACATATGTTATAACTAACATGTTGTTTCATTGTCAATCATTATATTTTTCATTAGAATCATAAGTGGATTAAATCACACATGTAGATATGTCCATTGTTACCCATAAATGGATGGAAAAGCAAAAGTTTTTGCAAGAAAAAAATTAGGTGTCTCCTTCAAAAAATTCAAAGGTTTTAGAAAAGGCTTGAAATTAAAAGGAAACAACTCCAAATTTATGATACTAAAGGTTGTGCAGGGGAAAGATCACCATCACAAATTATGCATTAAAGAATAATGATGAAGTGAAAGTACACAAAAACAAATATGATGATGACATTTGTTTCATTGTGTGGTTGCAAAATGTATACTCTTTCAAATTGGTTTCATTTATTGAATAATTGATGTAATTATCATACACCACACTTAAATTGAAGTGGGAGGTGGAGAAGGGATGTTTTTGTTACCAAAGTATATAGTTAAATTTAAAACAATCAATGGGGGTTATTTTCATGTCCATGATTAATAATCATTTTCATAATCCTATGAAAAATTACGAAGGGGAACAAATTGGTATGTCATGCGTTACCATATCAACACCTATAATTATAAATTTCCACACATAGAAAAATCAAATAACATAAATCACCCTAAATTGATGACTCCAATAAAAAGTTTTAATATTCATTAGGATAAATAAAAAATGTGCCAAGCATAATGAATGTAATGATTGATTGATCCTTGCAATTTTGAAAACATTTCCCCATGGTAGCATACATGATCCAACATCAACTTTTAAATGAACATTATTTTGCCTACCATTAACATCATTAATTCACTACTAAGGAGTCCATCACATTTATGGGCATTACTTTCCATCAATTCAAAACCATGGGGAAGGTTTTAAAATCTAATTGCAATAGTTAATTTGTTAGAATGTCCTAAATGCTTTAAGTTCAATTGCAACAAATCCCTATGATTGCCTCATATTTACTATTTTGGTTTGTAATATGTGATTTCCTCCTATAAATTTAGGGTAATCCTTAAGGGGTATATAATCACTCTTCCAAACAATATGTCATAAGATGTAACATGCATAACCACCATTCACATTATGGTATAGTCTAACTATTGGTTTGTTAGGGTTAATTTGGATCACAACTTCATGTTTGGTTAATCTTCAAACATTCTTTGGCCCAATCATTGATGTTAAAATTTGGTGTAGGCATGGTTTGAAATCAATATTAATTAATCCAAAACCCTCCACTATTATTTTGCCCAACATCAAAGGTTCAACACTTGAATCCAACAAAATCCTTTAGGGTCAATATCATCATGCTAACTCTCCTTTAAATAAAAAATTCCCTTCTCATTACAGATTATAATCACATTAAGGACAACACTCGCCCTATCAATGGTTAGATGCATTAGGAGTTCATGAAGCTTGGTTATAAGCCAAGATTTGACCTTAAATACTTAACTTTAAAACTATATTGGGGAATATTGAGGATGGTAGCACTTTGGTGATTCAAAACACAACTCACTTACTAAACAAGTAGAAATCCAAACCCAAAACACAAACAAAATCCACACAACAATGTCCACAAACAAAATTTACATAAAAAATTTAAAATTTTATGATAGCAAACCTTATGTGTGTTTGGAATTTCAAATTACCATTTAAGTGATTTGAGAACACATAACTTAGGACTATATATTAAACATGAAATATTCCAAAACTAATTCACATTCGAACTAAACCCTAAACCCTAAACCCAAATTAACATTAATATAATTATGACTTAATTGGGAAATTAAACCAAACACTCTTGAGAAATATGACATTATTTTATTATTATTTTGCTGTGAATCATTTGGAAGCAAAATGACACAATTTTTGGGTGAAAACATGTTTAAATGGACATTTTTCAAACCTTCATCACAAACTTTTAAAACCATGATCTAGTAATAATGCTCACATGAAATGTATTTTTCCATTAGTTTGTATTATCTAAATACACATATCATGTGTTTAAAACATGTATGGAACACATATAAGTAAGGTGCAAAATTTTACTATGAAGGGAAAAAAAATCACCTTACTTATACGTATTTCATGCATGTTTTATCCTATTTAAATAGTACAAACCTATGAAAAAACAAGATTTACACAACTATTATTGTTGAATTGTGGCCCATGAAATTTGTGATTTTAGTTGTCTCCTTAAAACATAGTTATAAAATAATAACAAAACCCATCATAAAATAATTACTATATTTAATGGTTTTACTTGAATGATCAAAGACACAACAAATTTTCATTATTATGCATTGATTTGCAAATTTCACATTGTAAAATAATTTTTCAATATGTTTCAAAAAATACAAGTAGATGTGAAACATGTTTTGGCATTATTGTATTTTGTTTCAAATGTGTGAAATATGTTATAACAAAGATCAAATCAAATCAAATTTAATGGGCATTTTAAAATGCAATGATTTTTATACCTTAATTTAATATAAATATATTTTGTGGAATAATTTGTATTGAATGCTAAGTGTTTTTTTGGGGCAACTTATTGCCACCGCTCAACATCTTGTTAGAGGTTGCAATTTTTATTCTTTTTAAAAAAAATAAAAACTATCGCAATAAATAGTCACATATGCTTCTTATTCCCGTGTATTTTGCCATTAAAGCACCCCTATAGCTCCATCATAGGATTTAAATGTACTTTATTGAAAAGCACACACATTGTTGTAAAGGTTTTCATTACTAATTTCACTTTCACCATTTACCCTTCCCTTGGTGTTGAACTCATCACCAACAACATATAATAAACCTATTGTTCACTTAACTATGTTGTGCAATCTACAACTTCAATGTTGCAAGTTATAGTTTAATATGACACTTCTTTTTAACTCTCATGAATTATTTAAGCTGAATGTTTGTTGCTCACAACATTACAATACAATCACAAACATTTTACATCAATCATGATCTTTAAGGCTTAATTTTAATTTTTTTCTAAGATGGATATAAAAATTGTTATAGAAAACATGAATTAGTAAGGGTATTGACCAATTTCAAAATCAAAAATATTTCTACCAAAGGGTTAATGATTGTTTCAAGAATGGATCACAAATTATTTCCTTAACATTTAAGGTTTAGAATCTTAAAGATAATGATCTCTTCATTTTATTTTTAAAATCATTCTAAGGAAATCACCTCTTGAGTTGTTCAAGAAGATTTTTTCATTTCAATAATTTTTGTCATTAAAGTACATAAATAAATTATACTATATTTTGTGTCCATTTTTATATTAAATTTTTTGAATTTTGTTGGAATTTTTAAAAATTCTATTTGATCATTTCCCACAATTGATGGTACTTTTGTAGCAAGCTTAGATTATGGCTTTTTTATACACAATTCACTAAAAATTTTGATTTTAGATTTTGGAGGCAAAAGCTTGGAATTTGGAGTTTAACAAGTTGGAAGCTAGAGATTGTGAATCATGATCATTTATGTGTAATTATGCATATTAAATACATGATTTTGATTATATTATGTAGGTCACCATTGCAATTCTACAATGCATTAAATGATGCATTAACCATCCTTCGTTGTAACAACATACATTTTCAAATAAGTCTCCTAGTTATGCTTTCATTAGTTGGTTTGCATGTTGGGTTTGTGAAGTTTGTTGGGCATTGAGAGTCAATTTTATTGGATGTTGTAAGTGTTTAATGTTTTGACTTTTGATTCTTGTTGACATTCAATAATTTAAGGTTTTGAATCATGATTTCAAGTTTTTGGATTTAAGGATTTTACAATTTTGGCATTGGTCACTTTTATGATGTTTACAATCTATATACGAAGCTTGCACCTTGTAATGCTTATAGTGCTCATGGTACTTACATATAATGCTTGTAATGTTTGTAATGTTTAAAATGCATGCAATGTGCATGGTGCTTATGGACCTTCATCTTTGTAGCTTGGCTTTTCAACCTTGTAACTCCCATTATGCCTCCTTTGTGATTTGCTTATGAATTTTAAATACATGACCATTTTCAGTTCCATTAAAATGCTCACATTTTACCTTATTATAGTAACCCTCAAATTGCATTTTCATCCTCTAGCACTGTAATTGTTGTCAACGATAAGCATGTTCAAGTGTTTCATGTACAATTGTCTTAACAAGAGAGATGCTTCAAATAGAAAAATATGAATATCACAAAATGTTCCAAAATATTTGGTTAATGAAATTTCCTTCAGCTAAATCCAAGGTTGGCTAATGAAATTTCCTTTGGCTAAATCCAAGGTTGGCAATGATGAGAGTATTAATTAAGTTTGTTGCAAGGTTTGCATTTCCATTGTGAAGGCAAGGAAAATTTATTGGCAACAAAGCTTAAATATTTCTTGTCCAAGCATGCATGATGGAATAAAGCCAAGGTAAACACCCCTAGGATGGTAGAATATACAATTTATTATTGTCCACATTTTGTGCATAAAAAAATTGAAAATTTGTATGTTGCCAATCTTCATACGAATGTAGTTCATCAATTGGTCTTAAGGGATATTAGGAAGGATAAAGAAAAGGTAAATTTGCAATGGTGTTTTACTTGCTAAAAGAAGGTCCTCCAACAATGAACTATGAGCCTTTAAAATATATGTTTTCATTTCAAACAATCAAGAACATGTCAAGGAGGTTTTAGTATGATAATTTGCTTATTGGGCCATCGTAGAATGCCTTCAGGATGCAATTTTGCAATGCATAAAATAAATTAAAAACTCTCCATTTCCTTGTTGTCTTTTTAGTGAAGTGACAAATGTAGGCAATGTTCCTATTTTATTGAACTTGGACATGGTCATTGATGGTGTGACTATACAAAATATCTATGAAGTAATGCTAGAAACACTTTGTTGATTCAAGGATGGCTAACAAAATTTAAGATTATGAAAAACCTAATTTTTATTGGAGCAAGTGGTGTTTTTGTTTTTGTTGGGTGTAGGATGGTGTTTTTTGTGCAAGTTAAGGAGAAAGTGGATCCTTTTCTTGTGGAAATCCATTGTTGTGCACACAAGACAAACTTGGCAATTCATAGCCTTGAATGACTTTGTCCGTAGTGTAGTGGTTAGAAGACATGCTCCAATCCTTCCATTTTTACACCTTCACTCAAAATCCCAATAGAGTGTTTGAGTTATAGGAGTTGGCAATTTTCTTAGACACTAGAGGTAACAAAATACTTTAAACATAAAAACCCATTGGATTTCCATGTTATTTCCATGCTAGAATGAAATGTTTGAATGCAAAACACTAGTTGTAAAGATTTGGGAATATTAGGTTGAAAATGAAGCTACAAGATCCAATGTGTGTAAAAGTTATTGGATATGGAGCTTATATTTGGCTTTCGTTGCATTTTGCCACATCTTGAATTGGTTCACACTTTGATAAAATCCAGTATGCTTAAAGGAAAAATGTGTATATATTTATGATTTTGTTAAAGATATTCAGTTTGTTCAAAATGTTAAGATATTTGTGAATTTAAGTTGTATGAGTTGTTTAATGATCTTGAATGCAAATTCAAAGATAAGGTTTTCAACACATTACATAACCTCTTGATTAGAAACTATGATGGATTGCTTTTAAATTTTGTTAAATCACAATGATTAATGTGGTACAAGGTTCAATGGCCACCAAGCTCTAGTTCATTCTCGGGAACAAACCATTAAGATGGCCTTGCCTACCAACCCTCTCTTGTTTTTAAAAATTTGTGGTTTTGTTCAATTACAATGTTCCAAAATATTTTTACTCTTTTGAAGGAATTGCATCAACATTTCCCAAATCTAGAGTTGATGAATGTCTTAGGGATGGTTTATCCACATTATTGGGTTAATGTAGATAATGAAACAACATTCCCTTGTCACGTGGAAGTCATTGTGTCTTTCTCTTATGTGTCAAAAATGGCTAGAAAATTATTGGTGCATGTTCCCCTTAACAAATTGAAGCTTGATTATACATTTTTATCTTTAAAACAACCACATTCCACAACATGATACAAATCATAAAGAAAGATTGCAAAATAATGCAACCATGACCTAAAGTGCATGTGGTTACTTATATCATGTTTTTAGAGTGTTAACTCAATGTTTGAATATGTCAAGTTTGCCAAGCTTGTCAAGCTTACCATGTGTTAGGTTTTGGGATTTGTTGAAGATGAACACAACTCTAGGATCAAGGCATGTTGAAGTAGGTCAAAAAAATAGTCCTCAAATGTAAAAAAAACAAGAATTTGTGACAAGTGGATTAGAAAGTAGGTGATGTTTTATGATTATCCTTTTCAACTACATGAAGGCATCTAATGTGATGTGTTGAAGTTTTTGAAAGTTTCAAAGAGTTGTCAACCTTTTTTAAAACCTACTTTCAATTTACTTTACAAAATTTGCAAGTTGGTCACGTTGTGAGAATGTAAATTGAAAGTAGGTCAAAAAACATTAATTTGGAAACTTCAGTCATAAGTTGCATTTTGAAAGGGTTTGGGGCATGATTTAATGAATTAAGCACATGCAATGCATTTTAATATCATATCAAAAAATATGTTTTGGATGCCAAATTTGAGTTTATGGAAAATTTATTTTTGAAGGGTTTCACATTCTCATAATCCAGAAATTCAAATTCCAAAAAATGTGTATCAAGGTGCATAATGGCTCAAACATTAGTAACGCATCATTTGAATTGTTTGATTTGGAAAATGTGTAATATCACCAGAGTAATAAACTTGCAATAAGTAAATAAATTAGTGAAAGTAATAACATACATTAAGAATGACCATATATGGTTTATATGTGTGGGAATGTTTTCACAAGATTTTTACATCATGGATACTTTTACTTATATTTAAGCCATAGCTACTTAAAGGAGAAAAAAATCCAATTACAATTTTCATTCTTGAAATTTGCAAGGATTTTGATTATCCTATGAGTTTTAGAAATTGGCAACACTTGCATTTTTTTGTTGTTGAGTGCTGATGTGATGATAATGATTATATTATATATAAGATTTTTGGAAATTAGTAACATTTGGGCTTAAGTATTGCATTTAATAAATTTTCCATGCCTTTAATGGGGTTCCACTATTTTTTTATTGTTAATGGAATTAGATAAGTTATAATACTACAAATCATGGTGTTTTAAGAGGTTCAAGTTGACTAATTTTTCATTTTTGACTAATGGACATGTCCATTTTATTAAATGCAAGGGGCATGAATGACCCATTTTTTAAAAATAATCAAATTGACCATAATGAATTATTTGACTATATACATTGAGTAAAGTTGGCCAATGGTTTTTAGTCAAATGGAACATTTAGTTAATATGGTTAATGTTCTTTAGTAAAATGCAACATGGTTTGCTACCTATGTATCTACCTTCTACCTATTCACCCACCTATTTACCTAGCTAGTTATTTACCCATCCATTACTTATTTATTTACTTACCCATCTACCTACCTACATACTACCTACCTACCCACCTACCTACATATTACTTACCTATGCACCCACTTACATACCTAAGTTTAGTCACTAGGTGTAGCCATTTAGTTTAACCACTATTTTTAGCTACTAGATTTAATCATTAGGTTTACCCAAATTTTAACCAAATTTTGAAGTTATATATAGCTTAAATTTTGACAATATGTTTAACTATTAGTTTTGGCCATTAAATTTAACCTAAATTGAGCCATTAAATTTGGCCACAAGGTTTAACCTAAGTTTAACCATTAGGTATAACCTAGGTTTAGCTAGTATATTTAAACATTAAATTGAGTCACTAAGTTTAACCTAGGTTTAATCACTATATTTAGCCACTAGGTTTAGCCTATATTTAATCGTTGTGTTTATACAAGGTTCGATCATTATGTTTAACCACCAAATTTAGCCATTAGGCTTAAACACTATGTTTAGTCAATGTTTAATGATTATGTTTAGCCAATAAATTTAACCATTTATGTTTAACCAAGGTTCAATCATTATTGTTAGCCACTAGATTTAACCATTATGTTTAACAAAAATTTTGTCATTATGTTTGGTCATTGGATTCAACCACTAGGTTTAGCCATTATGTTTAAGCACTAAATTAACCTATTAAGTTTAGCCCCTTGATTTAATCATTAAGTTTAGTTTAATTTTAGTCACTAAGTGTCATTTAATTTTAACCACTATGTTTAAAGATGTGAAATGAATGTGCAAAATAAAAAACTTAACAAATGTTGAATGTTTTTGATGATGTAATCCATTAGTAAGAACTTGATTTATCATTATGAATGTTTGGGGTTTAATTCCTTATGTACTTGCAACCTATGTGCATGTTTAAAGGTCTAGGGTAGGTAGACTAGATTAAGGTACTTCAATGAGGTTTAGTTAGGTTAGGTTAGGCTAACTTTGACCTACTATAGCGCCTTTTTTGACCTACCTAAAACTATTTCCTACCTATGTACCTACTTACTTACCTACTTATTTATTAAAAATTTAAATAATAAACCAAAATTTTATTTTTATTTAAGCATAAGTTCGACCTAATCAAATGGTCCATTGTTTACAAGTAAAATAGTTAGTTACTTTGTTAGTTAAAACAAGAGGGTCAAAATTGACTACTTAATCAAACTAATGAGTTCAAATCAATTTGTCCAAGTTGACAAAGTGGTCTCTTTGACACCTATCATTTTGGTTATGTTTTTACTAGAAAACCCAATCAAAAAACCATGAATTGTAGTAGTGTTAGTTGGAGATTTTGTATGTTCATTTAAATGATTAATAGTTAACATTTTATGTGCTTTTATTTAGGTAAGAAACTTTTATTGTGGTGGGCAAGGTGTTTTAGATTAGGGTTGAATCCCCTTAGAAATCACATTCCTTAATTTTTTCTTTTTGAATTTAGTTCTTACTACTAGTTTTAGAATTTAACACTTTGAATTTGTAACTCCACCTTTGGAGTTTGCAATTTTTCAATAACTTGTAAAAATAAAGTGCAATATTGGAAAAAGTTCAAAAAATGAATGAACATGTGCATTGCACAAAATCCAAATTTTCCACATTAGTTTTTGAGTAGCCAATAAAACCCATAATTCATCTTGATATTCATTGATTAACACACCATAATGTTTTTAGTATTCAATGAAACCCTTACATTAACTATCATGAACCTTGAAATCTTAATCTACATGTACTAGCCAAAACCATTCATTTAATTTTTAATAAGCACCACTAATTTCTACACATATTTTACATAAATTACTACCCAAATTAGTTATGTGATTGTAAACTTTAATGGCCATTTCACCCTAATTTTTTTAGCCCCCAAAAAATCATTGCTAAAGGCTCCCCAAACAAAAAAATTCATTTGTTTATGGGATACTTGTCATTTACTTTTGGAACTCATTTGCATTTAAATGTTTTTGGGAGTAGATTATTATAAATGTAAAAGAGGTGATGAAAGGTTTTCGATTGTATTTTCACCCATTTCGATGCTTTTTTTTCTAAATGCATGATAAAAGATCAAAAACAAATTTTGTATTTTAAATTTTTATTTTACCATGCTTTTACCTTATTGTGTATTGACGTACTTTCATGTTTTAATGAATTTTGATCATTGATCAACATCAATACAATACACCAATCTAACTTCATTGAAACAATATTCCTTGAACTTAAGTTGGGAAAGGAGTATGGGAACAACATGTTTAGAACAATGACCAAACATGTAGATTATTTAGGTCATTGTTCTTCATTTATTGTACATCATTTGTCTTTGGGAAAATTTTAAACTTTTAAATAGTATCAAAAACATTGATCAAGCTTAATTGAACTCAAAACATTATTCTTAATAATTTGCTAAAGAGTTTACAATTTTATTTTTTATTTTTCATGTTAAGAATAATGATCAAACATATTTGAAATATTATTTTTGATCCCATCTAAAATTTTTCAAAAAACAATTCACCATCATATGGAAAATAATATACACAACAAGCAATCTTGTCCTATTGAAACCCTATCCCATGCAATTAAATGTCCAATTTTATTATAATTTAACTAATTTTTGGTGTCTATTGACAAAGAATAAAACTTTCCACTAGTTTCTAGAGGTAAATTGGTGTCACTATGTTCATTGTGTTATTCAATAGCATGGAAATTATAATCATAATTTCTTTTTAATTGGTAATTCGAAAAGTAAATAAAAAGCTTCATTCCTAAACCACAAAAATGTTATAGTGATTTTTTCCACCTCTTGCCTAGTATCAATATCATTACATATGTGTACATTCACACATAACAAGTTTTTGTTGCCAATGTGACACATTTTTCACCCATCAAGGTATATGTGCTCCAAAACTTGCAACCTAACATTTTCATATACAAATATGAAAAATATTGTACAAGTAATGGGTTGGATTGCCATCATATCATATAGATTAATTTTATGGGTTTTAGGTTTTATGGGCATGTAAAAATCAAAGAACCACCTAACATTCAAAATAACATCACATTGCACACTAGTAGGAAATAGGGGTATAATCTATTAAGCCAATTCACCATGGGGCCTTAAAAATGAACTAGGTCACCACACCTTCGTGCCATTTCACCTTGGATGAAAACTTTATTACTAAATAGTCATAATGTCAAACTAATTCACTACTAAAAACTAATAATCAAACTAGAAAGTGATTAATTTTTTAGATTGATAATCTCAATTTTGGATAAATATTTATAAATAATTAAATAAAGATGAAAATTCAATCTTCATCATGTAAAGTGAAGTCATTTTCAAAATATCATGTCTATTATGTACTACATGTGTGTGCATAATTTTGCAAAAGTAACATCATTTGTAATGATGGGAAGTTTATTAGCAACTTTTTGCACTTTGAGTACATTACTTACAAGTAGGCTAAAGCTTGGGGGTGGATTACAAGTTTGTAGCAACTTATGTGATCCTAAGGTTATATATATATCAACAAGTTTGTATGTATTAAATGTATATAATGGTAACACATTCTGTAACATGGAAAAGTCTTTTACATGTGATGATGTATGTCAATACATCATTATATTTAGTAAATTTAATATTTTAAACATGTAATCATTAGTATATTATAAACTAATGTAATTAAAGTATTATATTTTTGACATAATATAATAAATTGAATTTTAATTTAGTATAAAATATTACTAACTATAATAAATTAATAAAATGTGATGAATTATGGCCAATAGTATGTTTTTTAGATTTATCTAGAGTTTATGGTTTCAAGTTGTTCATTGTATGTATGAAATTCAAATGCATTTTGTTGAAATGACTTGAAATTTAAGGTGTTAAATGATTATACAAGTCTACCTTTGGAATTTATTTTCAAAATCAATTTTCCCTTATTTCATTTGAGTAAAACATGCAAAAAAAAACACATGTTAAAGTTTGAATTCGAAAAATGATTTTGTATTAATGTGATATGTCTAATCATTGACATTATTTGTTCAAAAATGACATTTGGTAGTTGGTTGGCAAACACATCTGATGGTTTCTAAGGAAACCAAGGTTCACATCAATGTTTTTTGGTATATATATATTTGATATATCCTTGACTAAAAGTATATACTTTCAAAAAATATATGTACTCATCGGATATAGGTACATTAACACTCAAAAATTTCCATTAGGTTGGGTGCATGTATACGATATTAATTTTTTAAAGTAAAAAAGGGATATGCATTTTTTTCATTTAATTAAAAAAGAAGGAAATTTTTCGATTTTTTGGAATAAAAAAATTAAAGACCAAATTCCATGTCAAAATGCAAGAATCAAAATGTTTAATTCATCCTTTAATAAAGAAACCATGTTACAAGTGAACACTTAATGCATCAAAAGAAAAGGGTGTCATGATTGATGTTTAGTTGGTGATGGAATCTCAAGGTAATTTGTAACTCATCTTTGGGTGTTCCAATAGGCTTTTGAATCATTTAATTCTATTAAGTAACATAAAAGTTATGGCCCTCCAAAATAGGGGGGGTCTTCCACTTGAAATGTATTGTTGCCACACCTATTGCTCCTAACATGTGCACTTCTACCACATGTTAACAATCCCTAATTTTATTGCATGTGATTTGTGCAAAATTTTCGCCTTTTTATGTAGGTGGGCCAAATAGAAAATTTCCATCTTCACACAAAAATGATATTTTGGGGAGCTTCCAAAGTTGTGTTTTCTTATGTTGGGCCAATCAAATTACCTTATTGTCACCCCAAAGAAAGAGAACTTGGGAGACACCCTGTTTAATTTAATAAAAGTAACATAATTTAAGATTTAACTCAAATTTATCTTAACTATTAAAATATGGGTGCCATAACATATTCAACTTTGGGTACAAGTGTTTTTTGACATATATTTGAGATATTAATAAGGTGTGTTGATAAGAAATAAATAGGTTAGGATAAATGACATTGGGTCACTAGTCCACATCATTAATTTTGGGACCTCAAAGTTTTCATTTAAAGAATAATGCCTAGTGAAACATGTGACCAACCCAAAATGACCAAACATGGTTCCACTAAAAATGTCCTAATCAAGTAGTCCTCTCACACTAAAACAAGTTAGTTCCAAAAAAAATGAAAATGTTTGTTGTCATTGTTATCTTATTGGATTTGGGTAGTAGAAAATGATAAGATTGTTTATCGAAATATCAAACCAACTTGAATTTGAACCACTATTCTTGATACAAGTTGTAAAATGTGGCATATATGTCATTCATGAGTTCACCAAATCTTCATCTAGTGGGATTCATTTTTTCATAAGCATCAATGTATTCACTTTGGTGTATCCAAGTCATACATTGTATATGTATCATTGTTATTGGCTATGTCTTGCAAAGGCATTGTGGGAATACCTTTTAAGTGGGTATAGGGGTCAGAAAATCAAAAGTTGGGTAAATGGATAAGGTTATAGGTTTGCGCATAAGTTTTTTATTGGTCCAAGTTAATGGATGGGCATGTGTAAATTTTGGGTGCAGCCATCCAATTGATGGGTTGTTTTGAAATCCACCCATCTACTTGTTGGGTTTCATTTCAAAATATGAATGTTGGGTAATTGATTTAACCATGTCTCCTATAACATTTTATTATTTTTGGGTTGTTACCTGCCTTTTTGTATCAAGACGTTTCATATCACTATGAAATTTAAAGAAAAATACATATGATTAATTTTTTTAATGAAATTTGTTTGATAAACTTACAAATAATTCGCTTCAATTCCTTTAAATCTTATTAAAATGAGATTTGAAAATTTATGCCAAAATTGATTTAAATAAAACATGTCAATTTAAAAATAAATATAATTTTTAGTGTGTGTGTGTGTGTGTATATATATATATATATATATATATATATGTTTTAAATTATTTTGATGTTATTTTTAAACCTTCAACAAGGCTTTGATGAAGATTTAATAACAAAAATCATGATGAAATTGATTTTTTAATTGATTTTTTGGTTATTTTTTATGTTATAAATTTTTATTATTGCCCTATAATAGTAGATATGCATGTATGATTTTAGGTTTTAACAAACATGCATGGAGCAAACAAAATTAGTTTATAAAGATAGGTGGGGGTACAATAGGTTTCATAGGTGAAAATTTAGGGAGAGCAAAGAGGTTAAGTTTTTTTTTCCCTTTCTCACGGGTTATTATTATTATTATTATGGGGTTTCATTGGGTATAAGGAGTGAATTGTTCAATTAGATTGAAAGAATTACAAATTGTAAATGGAACTTTAAGAAAAAGGGACGAGGGGTTAGGATTTTTCTTTTCTTTTTCAAAAAGGTTTTTTTGGGTGAAGAGGGGAAGATGGGGTAATTCCACCCTTTCCAAAGGAGATTTTTAAAAAAGGATTGGGATAGGTGATTTTTTTTGGGATGGGGATTAACCCAAAGGGTTATTTCTTGGGTGGCATGGGAAGGAGAAGTTTGGTTGTTTTTCAAGGCATGAAGGTGGAATTTTTTTTTTTCAAGGAATTATTATTTTGGCAGTGTGGATCAGGTGTTTGGAGAAAGCAAGTGGGTATTTTTTATTTTTCTTTTGTGATATGGTGACTTAATGAAGATTTTTTTTCAAGAAAATATTTTTTTTAAATTAATTTTTTTTTTGGGGCATTGAAAAATTTCAACACAATAATTAATCGAATTTTTTTTGTTGAAAATTGAACATTTAATACATTTAACCAAAGAAGGAAAAAAAATCAAATTTGATTTTTTTTGTGTCTGAATTTTTTTAAAAGTACATGATTAAAAAAATTGACATTTAACAAATAATAATAATATATTTGAGTGAAATGAAAATAATGGTTAAATAGTGGAGAAAAATTTAAGGTTTGTGTATAAATATTTTTCAAAACTAGGTTGAGTTATTTAAAGTTTAAGTGTAAGTATGAGGTGCATAATTCAAATTCATAAGATGCCCATGGCTATTGATGTTTTGTTCATTATTAGACCAAAATTTAGTCGCCAAACAATGGTTCATCAATATACATGGTTCATGATAGATATCTACCATAGTCAAAGTTACTGAAAATCAATAACAAAAATTTATAAAATGTCAAGGGTATTGGTGTATTGTTCATTATTAGACCATAATTTAGCTACTAAACCATGGATATGATCTTTTATTGCTAAGTTGAAATCGATCGTAGTCATTACTTAAAGTCAATATAAAGTATAAAAAGGTTTAGGGTTAAATTTAGGGTTTAAGTTAGGTTTTTTGTCCCATATAAATATAACATTGTATGTTTGTTGTGTTTTTTTTTCATAGCAAGAACAATGTGTTTGGTTTAAGCTTTCACCATTTGTTGATTATTTTTTGCTTCCTTTGTAAGTTTGTGTTTCTGCAAGTGTATGTTTAATTATGTGTTTTTGTAACTTTTTGTTTTGCCAAATGTTACTTCATTTGTTTATTGCCAAATTCATTTTAGTAAATTCTTATTTCCTTTTTTTACACAATGATTGTTGTTCCAATGAAGGAAGCTAGATTAGTTATTACAATGGATGATTTGGATTTCAGAATTAAAGATGTTGCATTTGAGGCAAAGGTGTTCAATAGGTATGGCACCTTTGATTGAATTACAAATAGGAGCATGAAAGATCCAAGCTATGCATATTTGCATTGTGAGTTGTTGGACAAGGAGCTTTGACCATAATCACTTTGAGGGTGAAATTGCCTTATATAGAAATACATTAACAACATTTGTAGAAAAGACATGTTTGTGAAGGTGGAAAATTTTAACATTGAGTCAAAGTCTAAAAGAGGTTTTGAGAAGAGTGACATGCATGTTGTCATCACAATTGAGTTGACAACCATTATGTCATCAATTCTTGTGTTCTAACCTGAGTTAATTCCCATGTTTTTTCATATGGATTCAATTAGAAAATTCATAAGTTCTATTTAAAGTTGGAGGTATGTTACCATTGTTATCATCGTCATTTGTGCAAGGGGAATAGGGGATAACAAAGGTGAAAAATAATTATTGATTACAGATGGAGAAGGTGAATTTGACCAAGATGTCCTTGTTCTTTAATAATTTAAAAACAAAATATGAACTTCTTGAGGCATACAATGGAACCTTTGGTGTAATGGATTCAATCAAGAATGTGACAATACCAACAAAAGGAGATTGATATTTGAGGGCGCAACATTACACAATTTAACAAAGGTTGTTGACAAAGTTATTTGAGTTTGCCTTCTATAATTACACAATAAATTATCAAGTGTTTAATCTACATTCAAAGAGATAAATTCCTTTCCTTTCCTTTGCATCATTTAAGTTTTTTTCAAATTTACACATAGAACATCAAACAAAAGCTAATGTTCATCTCATGATCAATCATATTAGAAAAGATAATGAAAAATTAAAAAATAATGTAATGAAAAACAAATTTCAAAGTTTTCTTTTTGAGCGTTGAAGAAAATTGGTTATTCACTTAATTTTTTGAGGTGGTCGATTAGGTGGTCCTTGGAAGTTCAAGATGGAAACCACCTAGTGGCCACCAAGTGTTTTTTTATAGTCCCCCTTACAGTTTAAAATCAAAACCACCTAGTGGCCATTAAGTCGTCCCTCGTAGTCCAACGTTGAACAATTTGGTGGCCACCAAGTTTCAAAGTGGAAAAAAAAAAACATGGTGGCCATTAAGTCGTGTTTCGTAATCTAACGTTGAACAATTTGGTGGCCATCAGGCCTCCAAGCAAAGAAAAAAGCTTGGAATTTATTTTTTTTAATTTAAAAAAAAAATTGTTTGGAGACCTAGTGGCCACCAAATCATTTGATGTTGGACTGTAGGTGGTCATCAGATAGATTAAGATCCATAAAACACATTCAAAACAAATTTATTGGTGGTGTTGATGTTATCATGACAAGTGATTTGTATCAATCACCCCTTGTCAAAGATAATTGGATATTTCAAAATATCAAAGATAATGTTAATGCACTATCACCAAATTTTTGGCAAACATATGTCTAATGTTATGAATTAAATAAAGTTATGTATAGTTTGATATGGTTTTTATACAAATTTTGAACAAACCTCGTATTACAATAGAAAATACAAAGGATATTGAATTTATGATCGACAACCACCCAACAATTTTACTATTCCATATTTATTTTATACAAATAAACTTGTGCAAAAACACAATGAAAATGTATTCATTAACACATTAGATCTCACATTTATTTCAAAGCAATGGACATTAACCATCAATCATGCCCACCATCTTACAAACTCTCAAATGATCCAAATAAAACTATGGGTTTACATTCTATAATTAATATAAATATCTATATGTTGGTTGAAATATGTGTTGGTAATTATGCAACATCTAATGCTCTTGTGAATGGAGTTGATGGCATTTTAAAAACATCAGCAACATATTGTGAAAAAACCATTATATGGATAATGTTTCAAAATTTTAAAATTGAAACACTAACAAAAGAAAAATATAATCATTATTATGACAACAACATTGAATCAAAATGGACATCAATTGAACCTATCATCAAAGATATAAGAGTTGGTAAATCCTAATCATTTATCATAACAAATATTCAATTTCTAATTTAACTTGTAGTAGTAAGAACCATTCATTGGTTTTAGGGATTATCATGAGATGAATTGGTCTTAAATCCCATTAACATTAAAAAACATGGGTTAACATATGCAACATTATCTCGCATTCAAACAAAAGAAAACATATTTTTGTTAAATTCTTCTCCAACATGAAATCTAAAAATACATGTAGAAATGAATAGATTGAAAACAATTGCAACTTGGATACCATTAATTCTTCAATTATAAAACTTACATAATTTTCATGTAATTATACAAGCCTTGAATATAAAATCTTTACACCAACATTATGAAGACATCAATCATGATCATAACCTTCAAATGTTTCATATCATATGTCTTATAAAAATAAGAATACACAATGCATCAACAAATGTGCACAAATTTATAAATTAATCAGAACATTCATATATTTCAATCCATGATGGTCATGGGTTAATGATGATGTATGACATACACATGCATTTAGATTCCTTCAATATAATAACTAATGATGGTTCAGAATATATAGGAGCAACTTTAATATTAATACACAATAAAAATAAAATTGTATGTGTGTATAGAATTCATTCATATTCAATTTCTACATTCTTACACAATCTTCAAACTACAATTCAACAATCTCTTGAACATTGTCCAGTCATCATTATGAGAGATTTTAATGTTGACATTCTAAAAGACAATAACCAACAAAAATAAAATAAAATATTATATTTCATGGATGAATTCCAATTAAAATCACAATTTAGTGAAAACACCACAAAAGCTAGATCTCAATTAGACCACATACGGGCAAATATCCTTGGAAATAAATGGAAACATTAATGGTTTTTGTTATACATTGGAAATGTGTCTGGTAATTTGAAAGCAATATAAATTGGTTGTGAAAATTTGATTAATATGCTTTTGAATAGCATTTGTGAATATATGCATGTAAATGTTGCATTTTCCACCTAATTAATTACTCCCAAAATGTTGGTACCTTGTGGCTTGAATTTGCAATTTTACATTTTTTTTCATGGACCATGTGCAAAAAAAATCATAAATATCAATACCAAGACACAAAAAATTAAATGATTATTTTATCCACATGTACACCCATCAAACATCATAACAACACACCTTTCGTGGAAAACCTAAACCCACAATGTTACCAAAAATATTGCCAAATTCTCAAATTTCAAAATGAAAATGAAACCAAAAATAAAAATTCCATGTAAATTGTGTCCATTCAATATTGATGTTTGTTTCAAACATTGAAATACCACATGCACATTGTTAAAAATTGTTTACATTTTCTTAAACAATATGATTATTTACAACTTTATATTCATTTGCAATGGAACTATGTTTTCAATTTCTAAACATACGGTACAATGAATTCTAAGATGGTTAGAATTTTATTTTTTTTGGTACAAATGTGAAAAAATTAAATTATGATCTTTCATAAAACCAACAAACTTTCATTCAATATAACTTGAGTTCATAGTAGAACATTAAATGTAATACCTTATTTTCACAACAAGGCTTTTCGTGGTAGAGTTGTTTTTTGTACATTACTTGCAAATTTCACATGTTGTGCATTATGTTATTCTAATTTTTCTAAATGTTTATATGTAGAACATTAATATAGGTTGAAACCTCCATTGTTTTTGTAAACTTCAGGATACGTTGTCATTTTGGTTGAAAAATCTAAAATAAGTTCAAGTCATTTTAATGATGTGAGTATTCAAGAAAAGATTTCCATTACTTATCATTTTGGATTCCATAACCCATTACATCCCCATTGGCATTTTGTCCAAAGTGAATGCCTTTATGTTACCATCTAATTTACCTTAAAACATTGGTCTAGGGACTTTGATTGACTTGAAATTAGCCCCTTAGGTTGGCATAGGTTTCAAAGGGATTCACAAGTTGACATGAATGCCATTATGGTGCCATCCCAAAAACATGAAATTTAGGGACTTGGGTTTACTTGTGAAACAAATACATCTCATCATTACTAGGCTATATGGGATTCATGTTAATATGGGTCACTTATGCTAGCACAAGTCCTTTTTGTTACCTTGCCATTGATGTAAGGACCCCAATTAATGAAATTGGCCCCTTCATGTTGGCATAAATTTCAAGGGACTCACACTAGGTGAATGTTTTTATATTGTTCAAAACTTTAACTTTCATTTGGGGATACATCCATTAGTTAAACAAAAGCCTCACACTATCATGGGTGTTTAAATATGACTCACACCAATATGAATGTTCTTTTGTCGCCTTGCTATTGATATAGGGGCCTTCATTAGTGAAATTGGCTCCTTCATGTTATCATAGGTTTTTAAAGGACTCAAGTGAACTATAAGTGTGAATGCCCTTATATTATTGATTTAAGACTTTGACCATCAATTAAGCACAAGCCTATTTGTTGAACACAAACTTCATGCTATCATGGGGCTTTAAATGGGACTCATGCTAATGCGAATGTCCTTATGTTGCTATCTAAAACTTCAACCAATGATCTAAGGATGGGGATTGGCGGAATGTTTTAAACCACCAAAATTAGATGATCTTTCACGTCCAACAACCAACTAAATGTATTTTAAAAATCACAATTTAATATGTCATTTTGCCAACTTTTGTTGTAAATTAATTTCCTTCTTGTAAGTTGGTTCGCATTTAAAGCCATGTTCTTTTAATTTTTTAATAATTGGGTCATTGGACTTATCTAATTTCACTTTTCTAGATGTGGATTGTTCAATGGTGAATTTGGCTTTACCATTGAATATTACATGATTTGTGTTGTCAAAAGCAACCAATGCTTGTATTTGCTTTAAACACATTCTTAACTTTCAATCTAGATGAGATCAATGGGGATATTATTTCTATGTCAACACCATCAATTGTTCCCTTTGTTCCTAATTGGGTACCAATTGTTGGTTATATTAATTAGTTGTGAGATGCATTCAAAGTTTCTTTGGGGGTAGGGAAGGGGGTGGGTGATGTTGACCTCTTTGATTGGCACATAACATATAAACACTTCAATATGGACATTCTTCAAATAGAAGATTATGTAACCTTTCCTTTGGTCTAGTTATATAATATATTTGAAAATACATGAATTCAAAGTAAAGATATGGGATAAGTGTGGTGCTATTGGGAATAGATTGGGGAACCACATGGGAACTTGATAAATACATTGGAAACATCACTAGAAACTATTGGGAACATAATGGGAACATGGTCCACAAACACCCATCCAAAAATATCCAAACCCCTTATGAAGAACCCCCTCCCACCACCCTCTATAGGTGCCATTTCAGGTGACACATTATTGCCATGTAGGCACCACATGGGTGCCAAGCAAACGTGGCATATTCACATGTATTATGTCAACCAATTTTTTTCCAATATCTTCACCAAATTCATTTTCACATTCCAAATGTGAGCCTTGCACCCTAGCACCCATAAATAATCACCTTTTTCCAAGTCAACCTTTGGGTTTTGTTTCAAAATATTTGTAATCACAAATTATCCTTAATGACCAAAATTGACACCAATATTTGTAGGAAATAAATTGAATTATGTAAAATCAAGAGGACCCAAACATTCGTTAAAACCATTAGTGGCAAATTATGTGTTGACAATACCTTTGCCACCTGCAAAAACCATTTGCAAAATGAATTGTCCACTTGTTATTTACACTTGAGTCACATTTGAGGAGTTGACGTGACACATCCTTTCATTCTTGTTCATTAATAATGGAACCTAAAATGCTTGTGATCTAAGGGACAAATGACACCTTTGATTTTTAAAAATATACCCTTTTCATGTTTGTCAAGTTTTTAAAGCTCTCATGATACCCCTACAATTAAATGGCCTTGTAAGTGGTACTTGTATTTTTAAAAGCACATTTTCCAAGCTTTGAATGTGGTAAAATTTGGAATCCCATTGGCTTTCATAATTCTAAGTCATGCAAATTTGATGTTGATCTTTTACACATTAATATTGAGTACAAATGCCACAAGTTGGGTGTAAGGAAATTTAACATTATGTTAAAATCCATGTTACAATCTTCCAATGACATAACATTTGAATGGAGATACAATGCAATTTGAACACATTGTGTTCAAGGTTTTAACATGAAACCTTTACCAAATCATATTACATCAAGCGGTGTAAGGCATACATTTTCTTTACCTTGTAGGTTTGTTTTTAGTGAACATTAAGAACAAGAGTTGGAATTAATTTGCCATTCCTTTGTAACTCCTTTACAACTTTTTGCAAAGGTCTTGTAACCCTCATCAGCCCTTTCCATTTTAACAAACTAAAATTTACATTTTCTTAGTATGCTCCAACTACTACAAGCAGTGTGACATCTCAATTGCATCATATTTTTTAAAAACTTGAATAAATTAAACGGAATATGCTAATCATTTTTAATATTGTTCTTAAGGAGACCATGGTACCATGTGCAAATTTATAGGTCCAAATCCATTTTCATGTTATTTTACTATTATACTTCATCCAAAATATATATTGAACACACCATTTGGCTATGCCAATGTACTTGTTTTAACCTTTCAAAAATGATTACTATATAAGTATCACAAATTAGTTAATGGGGGAAATGGAGGTCGTTGGAAGATTTTTTAACTAAAAGGATTTCAATTTTTTTTTTTCATATCTCACAAGGTCAAGGTCTAATTAGAACAAGAGTTATCTTTCGTTTAACCAATTCATATGAGAATGTAAGATCATGGAACTCCTTGTTCAAAATTAACATTTTGCAAAAAAATTAATATTAACAATTTAGGTAAGCAACATTTGGTATATTATATTGTACATTATGTTGTGGCTTGATGCAACAACCATTAATGATGTCATTGACATGTCAATTCAACCTCCACAAATCACAAGCCCACTATCGCTCAAAATATTACCTCTATTAAAAACATTTATTGACTTGTTACAAGGTTTTTTCATGATTGTAAATTCTTTCCCTTGATGGGCAAACCTTGTTGGTAAGTGCCTTCAAAAGTTATGTTATTGATTTAAAACACTTATTAATGTCAAGCAAAATATGATGTGTGCTAATTTAATAATAAACATCAAGCATGGAATATATTAATTGACAAGTTAGCATTAGAAGGAGAAATATTGTTTTAATCTCACAATCAAAATTGAAATCAATAACATTTCACCTATATAGCTTAATCAAATAAGTTAATTTGGAATCAAGCGACAAATCAAGAAATAAATTGCTAGAAAAACTTATGCCATAAGTTCATGCTTAATGCATGAAATTGTAACTATGTCATATTTCAAATTGGATTTGAAAAAACTTTCAATGCTAACTACAATATGTAGATCAAAACATAAATAAATATGTTCATTTGCAATGTCATTAGAACAAATTTGAGTTGCTAAAACCATGTCACAATTAGACCATGGAGTTGTCAATGATTGGTTGTATGAAAAATTGTTTTAAACCATATTGTTAAAATAGTGAAACTATTCATCATTCCCAAAAATATTAGTTAATCCTTTTGATAACTTCTTAAATATTCAAAGATCACAGTGTTGATGAAAGTAATATGGCCATAGAAAATGATTGTTCCCTTTCATCCCCCCCCC
>Ga0116227_10002502_pt1 | contig 41582 bp, 44 predicted proteins | sample S1TSphgellanicum_FD_89693 | JGI IMG/M metagenome (GOLD analysis project Ga0116227, IMG submission 89693) | Host-associated microbial communities from peat moss isolated from Minnesota, USA - S1T2_Fb - Sphagnum magellanicum MG | ecosystem: Host-associated > Plants > Peat moss > Unclassified... | reverse complement strand
GTGAATTTCTCTTGGCTAAGATTAAATTAATTAAACCGACCTTAACCGCCCCCCCCCCCTTATTAATTTTAAAAAAAAAAAACAACCCCCCCCCCCCCCCCCCCCCAAACCCACCTTCCTCAAAACTTAAAAGAAAAAAAATCAAGACACTTTGAGTGCATGCTGAGCCTTCCCATTGGCTGCACGAATTTTCTCATTCCAAAACTGTTCATCACCATTTTCAACTTGGACTAATACCCCCATTAAGGCAACGTGGCAGAATCCTTGAACAAACTTCCCATGGACAATGGCTTGACCTTTCCCTAACGTGACATCAACCAACATTATGTCACGCACCTACAAGTACCAAAAAGTAAATGTAAGCAAACAAGACATCTCACAACTTCCTTTTCTCAGCCAACATTTTGTGAAGAGCACCTGCAAGTTCCAAAAAATAGATGTAAGTGTGAAGACAACTCATAAGATCTAGGAAAAGGTTGTAGGATGGATGACTCGCAAGTTCCAAAACAAAAAGGTCCCAAGTAAAATTTTGAAAAACTCACAAATAATTGATGTCTAACTGGAACAGGTAGTAATCATCCACCTAACCGCACCATGTGCTATGTAACCTGGGTTTAGTTTAGCTGCCCTTCTCTCAGGTCGTACACAACTTCAAAGCCAAAAGCTGAAAGGACAGGAAAAAGCCAAAAAGCCCAAAATAAACCACCTTAGCTAGTTCTCCTCCTTGAATTATATTCACAGTTTTTCATCAACCCTACAAATGAAAATACTCAAAGGAGACGATTGAAACACATCACCAGAGTGCTTAGTATGTTACCCTCCCCATTAAATTAGAGCAAGAAACGTCAACATATGGCGGTTTGGTTTTGGCCCAACATTTTTGCATAGTTTCCTCATGCTGGTTAAAGGGACAGCAAAGCCTAATATCTGTCAGAAGGGTGCAATAAATATTATCCCATTGGCCAATGATAATGGTTGGTCCAGGTGGTTTGCTACTAATAGTCTCTCGCATCCCAAGCATCAGGTGAGCAGACATAGCCACACCAAGTTGCAGAATCTGGGATTTAGTTTTGAGCTTGTTAGAGTTGAAATGTTATGTGTTGTATAAGAATATGAGAATGTGTCATGATTGTGTGTAGATGCAGTTTTCAGAACCAGTTTGAAGCAAAATTGCATGTAAGATTCCTAATCATTTTTCTCTTTTCTCAAAGCTGTTTTGTTGGTTTTAATTCTCTTCCACAACCCAACTTTTGTTGCACTTTACTGGGGCATGTGTGAGTGCTTTCCCCTAAACCCTAAACCCTTCTTGCTCTGGGTGATCAGCCATGTCCCTTGGTACTTCAGTGTTTTTCCTCCAAAAGTCTCAGTTTTTTTTTCTTTAAGTGATCATGCCCCTTTGGTATGTCCATTACTGGATCAAGTAATTCCTACCCACATCAGAAAGCATGAGGTGCGTAGATACACACATGACTACAAGAATTTTGGAAGAATGTTGAGGGGGGGTTTTAGATTTAGAACCTTTGAGGGTGAAAATTTGTTTGGCGTAAGCATCTGAGTGCTTGTGTCATGGGTATGTCCATTACCAGTAAATTCTCTTCTACAACCCAACTTTCGTTGCATTTTGTTGGGGCTTGTGTAAGTGTGTTCCCTAAAAGTCAGCCTTTTTTTCCTTTGAGTGATCAACCCCTCTCCTTTGGTACTTAAACATTCCTCCCCCTTTAGTCTGTCAATTGTTGGCACAGGCACTTGCTATCCACATCACAAGGCATCCAGTGAGCAGACACACATAGCTACAAGAATTTGGAAGACTGTTGGGGGTGTGGGTTTTGAGCTTTCTGGGGTGGAAATTTTTTGTTCTAAGAATCTGAGTACTTGTGTCATGGGTATGTGCATTTCAGAAGTTTTCAAAACACAGTGCAAGCGAGTTGTCGACCACCCAATTCAATCTTGCTTCCTATAACTTGCAGGTTCATGACCATCATCATTTTTTGCTCTCCCTCAAGGTGTTGATGAGTTTCTATCTCTACCAAAATTTTGTTGCATTGTTATTAGCATGGGTGTGTGATCATTTTAACATGGTGTTTGGTCTTGGTACAAGACTTTCTGTGAATGCTTTCAAGCGGACAATTTGTCGGGAAGTTCCCCATCTATTGATAAAGACAGATTCATACTTTGCTGTTTGGTCCAGTAATCCAATTGTATGTTGTTTGATGGAGCTTATTTTGTTTGCATTTGTACCTGTTCATGCTCCACTTGAAACTCGAATGAAGGAATGTCAAATTTGTAAAATTGACTTGCATATGGAGATGAAAAATCACAGTGTCGGTTGATGATCATGTTGAGTCACCAAAATTTGGAGAAGTAGCATCAATGTGTATATATACAAGCAGTTTGAATGCAAGAAGCATTTCCCCTTGGGAGCTCTTTTCAAAATGTAGTTTTGCTTGCATATTGTATTGGGCTTGTCTGCCTTCAGAAGAGGAAACAGTCTCAAGGGTGAATCATCAATTAAGCTTTGGCTAGGGTGTTTGTCATTCGTCCTTGTTTTTGCTCTTGAGGCAGAAATGGACAAGGGTGCACATGACCCCAAAATTGGTCTTCACTTTAACCTCCCCCCCTTGACAAACTGAATCTTGTTTTTCAGTGTCTTCAGATTTTTGGTCTTGATCTTCCCATCCAACCAAACAAAACACAATGGGAAACAGCAAGATTCTGGTGGTTGGGCAACTGGAGCAATTGGACCATTCATCACCAAGGCAAGTGCTTGACTGGGCCATCCCTCCTTTGCTCTGGTTCACCCAGCCACAGCAGGACCCCACTCCTCTTCTTCAATGTTTTTTTGTCTTGTGAAGTTCAGTAAAGACAGGACATGGTATGCCTCATTAGAGAATTAGCACTTCATGGTCCTGGATTAAAATCAAAGTACTCCAACAAAATGGACATCAACAACCATGAGAGCCTTGTGGCAGCATTGAAGCAAGTGGATGTTGTCATCTCCACAATTGGTACAGCTCAACTACCGGATCAACTCAATCTGATTACAGCAATCAAGGAAGTGGGACACATCACGGTATGTCAATCTCTGGTTCACAACTCAAAACACTTGCTCAATTTTGTGACACACATTGCGCAGGTGAGGAAGAAGATCCAGGGATTGAAGTGCAGAACATGGGGTGTGTCTCTAACCCTTAGGGTTAGTGGGCATTCAGAAGAATATCATGGCTGGGTTGATTATCCTACCCAATGAGCATGTAATTTGCAGCTAGACACTGCCTTCATTTATGATACCATGTCATGCACTAAAGTTTTTGACCGGATCAAAATACATTTCAATACTTGGATTCAAATCTTTCTCTGAAGTTTGATATATTGTCCATTATTTTCAGTGCTTGTGCAGAGATTCCTACCTTCAGAGTTTGGTGATGATCCTGAGAGAAGTGTCAAGATGAAAGCTACAGATGTGTTATTTGTGGACAAGATAAAAAGCCCACAATGCTATCAGAGCAGCAGGCATCCCATACACATTTGTGAATAGCAACAGTTTTGCAAGCCTTTTCTTAGGCTCTTGGATCTTCCACTTTGAAAGCCTTTTCTCAGGCTCTTGGGCCTTCAGCTTTTCTCGTTCTCCTGAGCAACAGGAACTGAAACTCCCAAAGGATTAAGTTACCATTTTGGGTGATGGCAATGCTAAAGGTCTGTCATTGCCTCATCCTTTTGTCTGTTGTTGCACGTAATTCTTGCATCAATGCCTGATCTAGCCTCATAGATAGTACTGTAACTGCCTGTTACCTTTGGGAAATGTGTTGGAAAATTTTGCAAGTACCTGCAAAATCAGCCATTAAAACTTGTGTAGATCATCTTCTTTCCTTTTGGGCTTAGCTGTGACTCAGGAAAGCTTGTTGGGTGAACAGTTATATACAATTCTGAAGAAGACATTGGCAAATTCACGATCAAAGCAGTGAATGATCCACACACTCTCAACAAGCAGCTGATGATTCAACCAGAACCCAACATCAAAAGCATGAATGAAGTTGTGCAGCTGTGGGAGAAAAAAATCAGTCACAGCCTTGACAAGACATACATACTAGAATCTGAAGTACTGAAGCAGATTGAAGGTAAAAATAGAGGATAAAGAGTCCTCTAACCGAGATTCTTTTTGGAAAACATGTCTTTTGTTTGTTGAACACTCTATGTATGTCTTGTCCAGACTGTTTGACAGAGTCCATCTAAGTTAACTTTTGCAACCATAATGATCTTGATTAACATAGTCTTGTTAGCTCTTTACTCCCAGCACAAAGTTGCAGATCAGCTCTCTGCAGTTAGGTCATCATTTAATGACATCATTTTTAATGCAGATTTTCATTGTGGTGCTTGTGTGACCACAGAGATGCCTTTCCCAAACAACTTGTTTCTTCCAGGCTCTTAGTCCTTGCTGGTGAAGGGCGACCAGTACTTTGAGCCAGGACCCAATGATGTTGATGCCAGTAAGTTGTACCCAGATGTCAAATACACTACTGTTGACAAATTCCTCAACAGATACGTGTAAAGCTATCATCAAACAGCTTGATCCCCATGTAAAATCTTAGACAAGTTGTGTGGTGGTAAAAAAGTTTCTAGCTGATCCAATCAGCTGGATTGCCAAACCCCTGCCTAAATTCATTTCTTCAAGTAGACCACAGAAGGGAATTGTGACTGAAAAGTCAGATTTCGTGAGAAAGAATTGCATTGAGCTCAATCTGGTTATGTAAGTGATAGATAAGAACATATTAAAATGTTTGCCTATCATAGTCCTCAATGGTTTTGTGACTTTGTTTGAATTGTGAGACTGGACCTAGACGCTTCTGGTTTTAGTAAGGATTAGCAAAGCCATGTACTTGTGATCTGGTTAAACCACAAAGGCATGTCTAACAAGCTGCATTAGCTATGGAGGGTGTGAATCAAAAGGGGTAAGGACACAACCATTGTTGTAAAGTTTAAACATTTTATGTGATGATGCTGAATGACTGTTGAATGAAGCTAGGAAGAGTATGGCTGGTGTTGTTGGTCTCTGACATAAGGATCACTTGGAAGTTGTTTTGCTGTCTTTGTGGAATTAGTCTTAAAAGAGGGTGGATGAAAATATACCTCCCGCCTTGGATAGGAAAAACTCAGAGACTGCTGCTACAGGAGACTCAGCAGCGATGGATGCACAAGGTTCTATACCAACTCTTATCATTATGCCATTGTCCTTGTTTTTCAATGCTCTGTGAGTCATCAAAATGAGCTCCACAGATTTGAGATTCTAAGATTTCATCAGTACTGCCAGGGTCATCTCAAATTTAGCAAAGTTGACAGATAGAAGAGGAGCTTGCCTAGATCTTACTTTCTTCTGTTTCCAATGTCATCTTGGAAATGAAAACAAATGGGTGCTTTCTTCCCATCATGTTGTCCATCTTTCCATTTTTTTCTATATCGCATCACTTGCCCACTTATTCTGTTGTGTTGGTTGGACAGATAATTCCTGAGCCTACTGCAAAATAGTGAAGATGGACAGATAATCACAGATGGAATCTTCACCATTTTGAAAGAAGATGCAAAATGATCTACCCTCCTCAGTATTCCTCATCTTCTTCTCTTTGAACTTTTCAACACAAATCTGTAATTTGTGCTGCAGAAGAAGAGACAAGGCATTGTTCTTCCGATACTTTCCTGTATGCGTGCAAGCCATAATATTTACATTGAGAGAATCCTTCCAGAATACACCTCTGCCAGACTTACAGGAACTCTTATCAAATTTCTCAAATTTTTCAGCATACCATCATTAATACCATCACTCCCTGAACTAAAGAGGTATTCAAAATTCCTACTCATGTTCTTGTTCCAATGCCAGAGAAGCCTCCACCAACTGCAGTGCAATCCAGTTCTTGGAGTGATAAGTAGGTACTTGAGAGTTGAGCAGACATGGTGTTTTACACATCCAAAACATAAAGAGAATATTAAAACCATGATCAATATGTATGTGTTTGTCAGGCTCGTGGGAGTCTACAACATTTCTGAAATGAGCAAAAAAATGGGGATCGTAGAGAACATGAAAACACTCCTCCATAGTCTACCTACCCCATTTGAAGCACCAAATGAACTAGTCCACTGCATTTGGTGTGACATGGGGTTCATGTTGGACCAGCTGATGACATGCAAATAGCCATAACATGGTTCGGTGGTCTGAGTGAAATTATTGCATTTTGGATTCTTGGCTTCTAGATTTGTAGACAGCCTTTTCAAGTAGAGTTGAGTGACCTCAATATGCCAAGAGCCTTGACACTGAAATATTAGATAATTCATTCTGATATTCAAATGCTGCTGGGTTTGAATCTCAGGTTACGAGCTCCAATGCAAAATGTAGCTAGTGACATACTGGCAAGTTGGGCTTGGAATTCTAAGGTGCAGCGTGTTTCATAGAAAACATGCCTGAGAGATTACCATGGTAATAAATACCGTAAGAGCATCTCCACCGGTCCTCAGTATGTCACTCTAGATAATAAAATTAAATGTCTAAGTTTATCTGGCTTTTTTTGGCAACCCCACCAATAAAACTGTAAATGGAACTGCATGTACATGGGAATAACTAATAGCAAACCACCTGGACCAATCATTATCATCGACCAATCAGAAATACTGAGCCGCAGTCAGGTCCAATTTATTACACTCTTTTTTGGAGGTGCACATCTGTGTTGTGCCTTTTACCAGCCACTGCAAGCTAAAAGAATTTGGTGCAGAAAAACCAATTTCGTGAGCTAAACTGGCACATTTTGACTTTTTTGCAATAAATTCTACTGTCTGGAGTCACATACTGAGCACCGGTGGAGATGCTCTAATAGTGTACTATTTTACTCAATTTGTGTTTGATAAAGGGTTATGAGAGGGGGAAGGGAAAGTTCTGTCCAAACTTGTACCTTGAAAATTGCATTCTCTTTTTGTTGTTCTTTGCTACTTGTTGGAAAAAAAAGAGATCAAAGCAAGAGAATTCAATCTCACTCACAATACGCATTTGAACCCTTTCTTGTTGCACACATTCGATCTCCCTCATTCAAAAATAGTTGTCTTCCGAGAATATTTTGTAATGTAAAAGAAAAATCTGCATGTTTTACAACTTTTTATTTCACTCATCCTAAATAAGAACCCATAATTATTTCATTTGAAATATATAAAATAATTATATAAATATGTATTTAATTTTTTTGAAAAAAATTCAAAACAAGATAATTAAATATTGGTAACGTTTTTTTGCAATCTTATTCAAGCGCAATCATCTTGACCTCAATACAAGTAACTTTCTTTACTTTTTATGATATTAAAAAGACATTTCATTAACATATCAATAAAATTTCTCTATTTTCAATATATATATATATATAGAGAGAGAGAGAGAAATTTTTTATACTCATTATTTCAATGGAGGTAGAAGAAGATTGATGTTGGTATTTCCTGAATGGAAACAAAATAGAACAAATGCCATCAAAAGTAACAGGGCACATAACATCAATCGACATACAGAAATATGGTCACATGTTATTATTGACATTCAATCATCTATTCACTTTGAGAAGTCTCAATAGTGAGTGGAAGAAACCTATTGGTAACACACCTGAATGGTCAACATTTCACCTTGCCAATGAAGACACCAAAAAATATGGAGCACATTCATGGGAATCTCAAAGCACATTCACAATATTGTGCTTTCAAGAAAATTTGAAAATTTTCTCAAAACACTTGCAAATTACAAAACCATCATTGTCAAATTTAAGACACATGCATATCACATATTTGGAAATCTTACATGACAAATTGCATTGACCTTAATGATCTTTTTAATAAAAATTACCCATTTCAAAAATGAAATTTGATTATGCATATTCAAAATTTGAAAAAATAATTTTATTGATTTCGAAAATATTAAATAAAAAAATCAATATCAACAAACATATCAAACATTCCAAATTTCATCATAGGTGATTTTAAATACATGATAAATAAAAAAGTAAACTCATTTTTCAAATCATAATAATGGAAAAATAATTTTTATTTGATTCCAACAACATGTATGATGACGAATAATTCACCTTCATTATATTTTTATCTTTTGAATAATATGAAAATGTATATTTAAAAAATGTTCACTCAAAATGAAGTCGCCATTTTCCATTATAACATTCATGAATTCAAACATATCAGACACACAAATTCCATTAATTAAACATACAATTTGTAGGAATATAACGTCCAGGAAACCATTTATGATCAATATTTCCAATCTTCTTTTATCATCATAATTTTCGATTTGATTTCCTTTTATATAATAATCATATAATTTTAAATATTTAAATATTTTTATTGATTCTTATTTTTAACAAACTGTTTTATGATATTCCATATATTTTCCCCTTTTTCAAGTGTATATTTTATACCCAATGTAGAACGAACAAAACTTTTATTGCCATTGAGGGTGTTGGAGTTTGAAGGGGAAAAAAAAAAGATTGCAATTGAACTTTGTCAAATATTCTTTTGGTTCTATATAATTCTTGAAATATAAATAATCCAAATGTTATTTTATTAATCTTCACATAAATTTTTTTAAAACTTCAAGGTTTTTTTAATTACAAATTTTCCTTTGAATAATTATTAAATATATATATTTATAAAATATCCACAATTTTTTCAAAATTTTAAATTATTAAATGTATAATATAAAAATCATTTAAAAAGTCAATTACAAACATTAACACATCAAAATATCATATATCAAACATCATTTATCAAAACATCAATTTCATCCATTGACAGAATTTTAAAATTTCATTATAGGTACAATTATAACTAACTATTCCAAATGACAAATTAGACTATTATTAAAAAAAACACAAGAAAAAAAAAGATGTAATGAAACAAAAGGAAAAAAATGCACAAAGACAAGAACAAAGACAAAAAATTTGGAAAATAAAAAAAGAATAGATAAAGATTTAATTAATGCTAAATTGTTTTTTTAAAAATAGATACACACAAAACATTTGAAATTTTTTGAACACAACAAACAAACAATATTTCCCAACCAAAAATCAAAACACAAAATAACATCCTTTGTCAAATTTTTTTTGAAAATGATGTCAAATTTATTCCAAAAGAATTATCAAGTGACCCCAAATGTGTACATCAAGAATTTAAAAAAACCTTATTAACAAAAGATGGTATTTCAACTACTGAACATCGATTTTCCACATGTAGAAAAAATAGAAAACAAAATGACAAAAAAAATACAAAATAACTAACACTCAAAATTGAAAAGCAAAAACAAAGAACTATATATATATACACACATTAATAAAAAAAGATGTAATCAATGTTAAAAGACAAACAAATTATTCAAACACACATAAAATATTTGAAAAATATTTAATAAAACAATCAAATACTTTCCCAGCACAAATAAATTTAAAAAAAACATGTTTTGTTCAAATCAATTCAACATTAAATCATGAAAAAAACTAACTTTGAATTTGGCTATTGTTGTGTTTGCAATCAAAAGAAATTTATACATGAACTAATGATATGTGATACTTCAAATCTTCATTTAGATTTGAAATATATGAGAAATTCATTGAAAATGAATCTTAAATATCATTTCAAAAATGATGCTAAATTTATCCTAAAAGAATTAACAAGTGACACCAAACATGTACAACAAGAATTGGATGGACTTTTGTTAGCAAAAGACAGTATTTCAATAACTGAACATCAATTTTTCGTATGTAAAACTTGTTATGTTTTTAAAAAAATAATAAAATACCAAAACTTGCATTAACTAATGGTTTATGAATTGACATCACACCCAAAATATTACCAAAATTGACAATGGTAGAAGAAACCTTAATAACATGTTATCGTTGTCATACCATATTAATCAAATTGAGATATACCAATAAAGGGACACAACAAGTCAACATGCACTAAAAGAAATGTTGTAAGTTTTGCACAAAATCCTGAAAGTGCAATAGAACTTCTAGACATATTACCATTGTTATTAGAATCATTAATTAATACTATTGCAATACATTTTGTTGGAAGTTCACACTCACCTATAAAATTAGTTAAAAGTTACAAATTATTATATGTCCATAATATGTTGTAACCATATGGCTCACATGGTTAAAAATGAATCATATAGGATACAAAAATACAATTATGAATGCTTAAAAATGATATACCAAAGCCAATAATGAAATCAATATTCCAATCGACAAATATTAAACTTGAAAATGTTAAACATTGTACAAATATCACAAATTTACATCAACAAAAAATTGTATGATGAAACTGAACATGTCATAGAAACATTAGGTCTAATAGACTTTGATGGCATAGACATAAATAATGAATAAATGACTAATGCATTCCAAAATTTGCATTATAATCAATATTTATTTTATAATCATCACACCACAATAATAAATGAATACAATAATCCAGATCTAATAGCATTCATGTTTCCAACCTTATTTCCTTTTGGAATTGTTGTCTTCAAATGAATAACAAACCCATCAAATTATTACTATAAACTCATGTAAAACATTTAATGAGTTTGGATGAAACTTGTTATCAATTTTCAAAACATCATTTATTTCCATTTTTTGTATTTAACATAATACAACATAAACAAATCTACCTTGGAGCTAAATTAATAGTATCAAAATCATTAATCATGAATGAAAGAGAATTCCTCAATGAAATAAAAACTATGAATTCTGACAACATTATTACTAACCCACAAAACATACATTCCAAAAAAAAGTAGTTTATTACGACATTTAAAAGTTTTAGTAAATATGTTATGGCCTTTGGAAGTAGTCATGCAACACAAAAGTCAAATTTTTAGTATGATAAATTTAATGGGAACACCAAGTTTTTTTTTTTACTTTAAATCCTGCATTCGTTCATCATCTTTTGTTAGTAGTTTGAAGAGGACAAAACATAAATCTTGATTTATTCTATGACAAAAATATGCTAACAAAAAATGAACAATGCAAATATGTAATAATAAATTCAAAAGCTCAAGCACATTGTCAATGTTATCTTCAAATATATGTTACAAGTAAAACACAAAAGATTTATCTAATAATAATGTTGGTGTTTTTGGTCACATAAAAGTTGAGGTATAGAATTCAATGTTAATGAGGATATTCTCACATTTATTTTTCTCAAGGTTTATAACCTACACCGTTAAAAAAAGGCTTTAAGTCTTGTAAGTTAGGTTTTAGTTTGGATCTAGTTAACCTTAACTTTTCTTAGATTGGTTTAGGGTTGGGTCTTGCAAAAATATTGTTTGTTTGAGAGCAAGTCTTACCCTCACTTAAAATCATCAACTTAGGTTTTAATACCTGGCTTAATTAGAAACTTTGAATGAACCAACATCGGAAAATACCTTCAAATGTTCTTGGAACTTCTAAGTCACATTTGAGATTAATATCCCATTTGATAGTTAACTCCAAAAAACTAAATGGTTAAGAACATTCCCAATGGCATACCCCAAATTGCTTTCGAACTTTACATCCAATTTGTTGAAGATGGTTGTCACCAAAATGTGACCCACTTATGATGAAAATTTGTAAAAATTCATGAAGCCTCATGAAATTTGTAATTGGGCCCCACAACTTGGTGTATGTGCAATGCAAGGCTTCACAAAATGTTGGGTGAAGCTTGGCACTACTTGCCCATTGGAAGTATATTGTTGCACTTGAAATGTGCATGACTATTTGGCAAGAAGAAAACAACACAAAAACTTGAAGTTCCAAGCTCTTGAAAATATTTTCTTGTTAATAATGATGGACTTTTAACTCCTTAGAACTGAGATTCACATGATGATGATGTTAATACACATAACCCAAAATCCTTACAAATTCTAATTTTCAATTGATGATGATGACCATGATTATTTCGACCCCTTACTTGAACATCTTGACCCCCTTGCTCTTTGATTAATTTGCTTATAGGTTCCATTGCAACCTTCAAAATTCTTGCAATTGATGTTCTAAGATATAACCTTCAAACTTTTCACAACTAATGTTTTAGAGTGCAACCTCTAAATTTGTTGCAATTGGTGTTTTGGATTGCAACCTTTGAACTTTCTTTGACTTTCAACATTTACTTTAGAGCCTTCAACTTGCAACCCTCATGAGTCACAAATTCCAAAGCCTGAGCATACTATCAAGACCCCATGTCCTCAACCTACAACCTTCACAACCTCACAAATTCTAAAGCACTTGCACAAAGGTGTCGATAGACATTTTTGGCATGCACACATGAAATAAAATGGGAGCAATGCAAGCAACATCGAAAGTGACAAACAAGAAATTGCAATAATTTTATTTCAATCAATGTTGAGGCCTTTCATGACCTTTAAATGTTTCACCAAATCACCTTTCAAATTGTAATGAACTTGTGAATTTTTTAATTCTTTGATGCTTTCCATATATTATGCTTGGAAGGTCATACCTCTTTAATCCATCAAATAATGCAAGCTTCAAATTTTTCTCCCACTCATTTTCAATAATCATGCCATATAGAATCACACAACAAATCACAAATTCATAAATTGCATCCATTTGCCATGACCTACATCGGTTTTGAATGATAACAAATTTGGATTGCAAGACACAAAAACCATTTCTTTACATCTTTTCTTGAACTTTTCAAATAGTTGCAAAGTGTTTTTTATTTTCATCTTGAGGTTCATGTAGGGTTTGCACAAAATAAGACCACATAAAATAGATACCATCCACCAAGAGATAATATCAAAGGTAAACATTGCCATTCATTTCAAACCTCAAATCACTACATGCCCCATTTAGCAAGTTTGTAATCATGGGTGATTGGTTTAGAACATTAATTCATTGTTTCCACTTTGAACTTAAAAAATGTGTGCCATGTTATTCAAGGTGATTAGTCCACAATTTCTTTTAAAATTATGGACATTTTTTCATCTTTGTCTTGAAATTTCCTTTGCCACCCACTTGGGTAGATCTTCCATTTATAATGCAAACAATTGAGGAAACATGCCTAGAAAGCCCATCTTTGCATTAATATTGAGCTCTCACCTCTCATGGGGTCTTTTAGGTACCTTGGTTGAAAAAGCCATACTATCTACAAGTTGGCAATATTCTATGATATCAACCTTTATCCCATATGAAAGCATGCAAGTTGTAACTATGCACTCTTGGATTGAAAACAAATCCAAAAAAAGTCATATTCACAAATAGCTTGCAAGATTGTCATGAAATGATTGTGACAAATTCTATATTAGTGCTTGTAAAAAATTTCGTTGTACATTAGCAAAGGAACTAAGTCATCTAGAAACATTCATTCATGCCCGTTGCTCCCTTTTTCTTGGCTAGTCCTTTGCACATCCCACTTGGTTGCTACAATGCCTTCGCCTCTTGTTTTCCAAAGTTTGAGCAAATTGTTCCACAACTCCCTACAAAAACAATTCCTCCTCATTGTCATCTTCAAGGTTCTCTTCAAGTTGAATGAATAGTTGTTGTTTCCAAAGCTTAGCCATGTGTGATGACCCTATTCTATGCACATGAATCTTGAAATGAAGAAAGCTTGTAGAGCTTCACAAAGATGGCAATCTTGAAGGGCAAACTCTCCATGGTGATTGTGATTTTCAAGGTGATAATGCTTATTGTTGCATGGTTGTTGGTGAATGTTTTTCTCAAACAACATTTTTCGTAACATGATTGTCAAGAGGGTCTAAAAATTAGTGAAGTAGAGCCACTTAAGGTATCCCATGGAGATGCTCTTTAGTAGTGGTAATAAAATAATCAACGGATGAAGTACAACCTTCAAATAGTGCTCTATTTATGTGTGGAACTAGAAACTCTTTCTATTAGAGAACCAGATTTATAGATCATTCAAATTCAAATGGAAGCATATAATTTTATGTGGTACTAATTGGTGCCTGACAACATTGAAACTCACAAAATCACACACATAAAAACATGCACACAAATAACATAAATGAAATACGCTTCAACAACAATTAACAATTACACAAAACGATATTTCGCAATAAATACATGACAAGCACCATTGTGCATTTCCAGGAGCCAGGACAGAAATTCACCCACAAAGTTAGACTATTATGCCTGCAAAGCTGCAGTTGATGTCAATTGCTTGCACTTGCTTGATACCTTACATTCCTCATTGCAAATATCAAACAAAGGAGGATCACCTTTGCATGTTCCAGTTTTATGGAGAACCGGATGGACCTGCTCTGCAAAATCAGGTTCCAACCCAAATGGGCAAATGGGATCAACAACAGAGAGCCTATGTTCCCACTCAGATATACAAATTCTACAAAGAAAAGAACTGAGTTTTTAGTTGCACAATACCCTCCTTAGGAGTGACATGAATATTGTGGGACTTTAGGATAGACAAACAAGACAGAAATATTCATGGACCTCAGAGGCAAGCACAAAGTCCTGACAGGTTCACCAGACTTCTTGTTTGTTAGGCTTGCCCAACAACCTCAGCAAGTTCTTCTTCAAAAAAATCTGGAAGTTGCAGTACGTGAGAAATGATGAGCTGCATATGTAATGTCTTCTAGTTTGAACTTCTGCTGTACAGAGGGTGCAGACATGGAAGAAGAATTTATTGGGGGTTGGGTGGCCGGCTATTGGCTGCAGCTACACGTGATCCCCACTCAAGGAGCTCCTTGCTAGTGTCATGTTTGTAGAGGAAAACCTCAATAAAACATAAACTGTCTTTCTCTCTTTCTGCTGCAGATATAGCCTCTATCAAATCGTCCTCTGTCCTCACCTGCCAAAAAGAATCACCAAAAACTTCCAGTTAAAGCCAAAAGCTGCAAAATGGACAGATGTTTGTTCTCTAGAGGAGATTTCATGGGTGAGAGATTTTGGGTGTGATGTTTCTGCTGTTTCTAGTTCTTTAGTGCAATTCTTGACAGGTACCCTTGTGGTTTTACCTTGTAAGTCAACAGTTTGCCTTCACCATTCTGAAAAGCCTCAACCACTCCTGTGTAATTCCAGTCCTTGATGATGTTGTATGGACCATCATGAATCTCAACCTCAATAGTATAACCCCCATTGTTGAGCAGAAAAATGATGGAATGTTGCCCATATCTGATCATCGTTGAAACCTCTTGTGCTGATACCTGAGATCCATATTATTATACCCACCAAGGAACACATTTGAGAGTTCCAGTAACTCCATCAAAAGATGATACATACCCAAATTTATGCATGAGTTTTGGTTTAGGGTTTAGGGTCTATTTGATACATATTCAAATGAATGCATTTCAAAAATGATCTCTTCTTTGGACAAACTGACTTTTGCAACTCAAAGCTAGCTTGGGAGCATTATTGAATAAGAAAGAAAAACAATGGAGCGAAGTTTGAATGTGCAAATTTATTTTCACAGGAGATTTCACACTTAGGCATTTGTTGATGATTTGCAAAGCCTGGTTTTTACCTGAAAGCTTCCATCACCAATAGAAGCAATCACACGTTTTCCCTTGCCAGCAGCTTGAGCATAGCCCAGGGTGGCACCGACTGCCCACCCAATTGATCCATACTGCATCTGGAACTCATACCCACATCCCTCAGGTAAGCGTAGTTTCTGACAATTGAACCATGAGTCTCCTGTTTCCGCAATAACCACATTCTCAGGTGTCAACATTGCCTGCAAAAAAAACCAAGCTCAAGCTCTCAGCTTGAATAAACTTTGGCAACAATGATTGCACACTGTCAGAAGTGATTGTGCAAAGGTTATTTCAGACCCTGGAGAAATTATCAAGTGCGCAAGAATAATAATTCGCCAAGAATATGTATTTTTTGGGTCTGCACAAAGCGAAGGTAAGAAGAACCTGAATGTGCTTGTAGAGAGTCAGAACTTTAATGGGTTCGCCTTCTCTCTGCTTGAGGGGGTTGCCAGGTGGAACATACATTCGCAGAAAGTTGTCAAATGATGTTGTGTTCCTTTCTACCTTCTTCACCAATGCCTTGAAAAAGTCCTTCATCAGAACACATCCAAATGATGCAGTCTCCCCAACTGTTACTCGATCTGGTTGCACAGTGATGGATTTCTCTTTCCGCCACAAGAGTGAATACCCAACTGAGCTGAAATTTGAAAGGAAAAAGTTATTATTATATTTGTTGTCACAGCAAAAAAATGCTTCAAATCAACCCTTTGAATTCCAGGTACAACTTTTGAAAACTTGGGAGGAACAACAGGCCTGTAAACAGAAAGAACAGTCCACAACTGGAACAAGGACAATAAAAGAGATCAAGCTTGAGAATAACAATGAAAAACACAGTACCTGTAATCGTTGAACACTGGTCCAGCGAAAAGATAGCAATCAGAGGACTCCACAATTTCTGCTGTGCATGGAGAGCTGACACATCCCCAGTATGTTCCAATGAATTGTGGGTGTGTTTCATGAACCTGGCCTTTGGCATCTGGCATTATAGCAACTGCATACCCACATGTATCCACAAGCACCTCAAAAGCCTGACCTGCTTTTGCTACCCTCATTTTAGACCCAGCAACAAGAACTGGTTTCACAGCTGCATTCATAAATCTCGAAGCTGCCTCCACTGCTGCTTCCAGACTGTCTTTGTTGCTCTTCAAGTTACCAATCCCATAGTTCCTGTACATATATGTTCATCATCATGTAAGGTTAAGCAAGACTTAATAAGACCTTCAAAACCACAGAGCAGCAGCAGCAGCAGCAGTGTGTTTGACTGCAATAATTGTTACAGAGATTTGATTCAAGCCCATTCAGATGCCTTTGGTTATTACCCTTGGTTGCAGAACAGACCTTTTGAAGTCAGGGCCCTGGGTCACCGCAAATGGAATGGGGTCAGTGCTGAAGGATGGGTGTGGCAGGTTTGGGAGATTGCAACAAACACTAATATAAACTGGCTTGCTCTCAAGGATGGCTGATGAGATGGCTCTGTCAATCAGCTCCTGTGCACCATCCAAATGTTGAATAACAACCTGCAAATGGAGTTTCACAATTTGTTACAACTCAGACTCAAGTCTATGACATTGCAGAGAAAATGACGACAACAATCATTTGAAAGGTAACATGACAAGAATGAGAGCAGTCATAAAACCTTAATATGAGAGTCACTCACAAAATATCAGACCATCACTTTGTTCATCACAAATCTAGCAGTGATGAGCTGGACCATGACTGCCCAACTGAACTTCATCAGCTCCTGACAGTGGGTGTATAACATAAGTAATAAGTATATACAATAATCTTCCCAGAATTTTGGGCAAACCATTGTACAACATCTGCGTCCTGCTGAGTTTCCATTTGCATTTCCATAGATGTTTCACGACCAGTGTTTTTTGTATTTTTTTTTCCCAGTGAATCTCTGATGTAGCATCATTTGGCTTTACCTGAGCACAGGTGACTTCTTTGAAACAACGAAATTCTTGGCTGAAGTCTGTCTCTCCAATGGTGTGATGCAAGATATGGTTGGTGCCATAGTCATTGGAATTGGGGCCACCAACTAGGCAAATCACTGGCAGACTTTCACTGTAAGCACCAGCAATGGCATTGATGACACTCAATCCTCCCACTGTAAATGTAACCGCACATGCACCCACTCCACGGCACCTTGCACATACAATTTTGTCCCCAATTTTGGTATATAGGTAGCCAAAGTGTTGATAATCCAATTGGGCTTCCATATCATGATTCATCATATATGAATTTGGAAAAAAAAAGAAGAAGAAAAGCATCCTTCTATATTCTAGCCACTACCTCCTAGTCTAACTTATCATTAAAATCTGGACACTAAGAACTTCTTTGTGTTTTTTTTTTTGGCATGAAAAATCTTTTGAAGAAACCATGAATATTTTTCAGGTAGCAGAAGAATTCACTCACCTTGCATAGCCATCGGCGGCATAACCTGCATTCAGCTCGTTACAGCATCCGCGAAGCTCAAGCTCCGGGTCTGCTAGCAACTGGTCCAGTAGAAGCAAGTTAAAGTCACCTGGAACAGTGAAGACGTCGTTGACGCCGATTTCAACCATCCTTCGCGCCATGTAACGTCCAAGAGTCCAGTCCTTCATGGGAAGAAGTGGAACTGGACCAGGTTCCACATTCCTTTGCTGCTGCGTAGATCCCATTGCAACCCTAATTCTTCCCAAGTGATGGGTGGGGTGTATGAGGGGGGAGCTCGCCCCCAGGTCGCAAATCCAACTTCGAAATCGAGACTCCTTTCTTTTCTATTCAACGATCTAATTCTACAAGAAAAGAAGAGGCACAAAAAAATGGCTTAAATTCTCTAATGCGATTGGAAGTTTGTTCAGTGTTTTTTTTTCTAACTCTATGTATGTAACTTTCTGTACATGGTGGAACAGTTGGAGTTAACAGTGCTTCTGTAATTCTGATTCTTCAAGGAGAGAAGCTTATAACACGGTTGCATGCAATGTAGAGACTACAGTGATGAAGAAGATGAAGGGTTTGCTAGCAGCAGGCTGGGGTTGCAAGCGAGGATGGCGGCAGCTGGTGACGCTGTAGGCCCCAGGAGTGCATGTGCATGGTATGCGCGAGTTACGTAGATGGGGGATGTGCCCGTCCGTCCGTCCGTGGTGCGTCATCTTGTTCATCAGCAACAGGAGTGAACTTGTTCATTCACTTGCACTTCTCCACTGCAAGTTTTGAAAAACTCCATAACTACTGCACAACAGTGCCCACAATCCAACTTGAGTGAACAAGGGGGGTGTGTCACCACACTGCAACCTTGCCATTTACATTAATTAAAAAGTATCTTAAGGTGAAAGAAGAATTAAGGAAACTCAAGTATTTCACCATGCAAAAATATAATCTTCAAAAAAATCCTCTTAAAGAAACCAAAATCCTTCACAATATTTATAACTCTATAACTAATCTCAAGTTTCAACACAAGCCAAAAATATCATCTTTCAAAAATCCTCATATCAAAATAGACCTATTACCTAGGGGCCAAAATCCATTAAACTACTATACTCTATAAATGAATCTAAGCACAATATCCTTGCATACCAACAAATGATTTCTTGATCAATCGGCCACAGTGAACCGGCAGCAACTAGTGCATCATCCACTGGATGTCCATTATTACTCAGTTGTCGATGAATCTCAACTGAAATAATGTTCTAGAAAGTGAACTAACCAACTTGTTGGTTGGTTTGATGCAAGTTCGAGTAAGGAAATAAAGCTTGTCACTCTTCTTAATCCCATCCTGGAGCTTTAACATGCCCCTCTACCCCTTCTAGTGCTAAGAGCTGGGAGTGTGCTCCGAGTTCCTCACAATTTCGTTGTGTGAGTAACTTAGACCCATCTTGAGTCTAATTAGGAACTTGGGAGTGTGTTAGTTTGTCATCAAAAGTTGTCGTTCAAGGGAGTTTGCTATATTTATATTTTTTAATGCAATTTAATGTATTTCAATGTGATTTTGAAGGACTTTGTTGAGTAATCTAATGTTCTCTTAGTCAACCTTAAAGTACATGTGAATGATCTTAAAGAATTCTAATGTAATTTTAAGTCTTACAAGCTTCTAATGTAATTGTATGTGCTTTTGATGAAAATATATGTCGTAATATGTAATATTAATGCATTACTCGACAAACCAATGGTATGTACAAATTTTTGTTTTGCATCGTTTTTATGGAATTTCAAATATAAATGAAAAAATATGTTGGATTGTTATACCTTGTTTTGATCATTGACTATAAAAAAAAACATTATGAGTTTTAGAGTTGGGATTTTTGTAAAATTCAATCAACCCTAAGGTTTTATTAATGGGGCATGAGGCCAAGTTTCATGGTTATTATTGACGCTAGTGATGAATTTGCCCCCACCTAGAACAATTGGGCCAAGTACGTGAACATGGACATGTAATTTGATATAATTAGACTATTACCTATGTAATTATTTAGCGTTTAAATTTTGGTGTTTTACTTTTTAATAGGATTTCATAGTTTAATTATGATTTGGTCATAGTACTTAATTTTCACATGAAATGTTTTGTGGAAAGTCATGTGATAAGTCTTCAGCACATTAAGGTGCATTGACTCACACATGATAATTTATGTGAAAAGTTTTTACCACTTTATTATGCATGTGAAATCACATGGGGAATCATGTGATGTATATACTTTTTTAAAAAATTATTCAATTTCCTTTTGGTTATTATATAAATGGGTGTTTGTGACCTTTGGAAACATTTTCACTTGATAGAAATAAGTTGTTGTATGAATGTAAAATTTCATGGAATAAAATTGTGAAGGGAATCGAGATTTTAGTTTTGTAAATTTTTGGTGTAGTTTATGCGAAATCCATGGTAGGAGAATGGTGTGACATACTAGTTATACATAGACAATAGAAAGTGAAAAAATATTTATGCAAATAAGAACATAAATTTTCATAGCTACGTAATAAACATACATACTTTCGATCCTAAATCCGCTTGTGATCTATATTTTTTGGTTCCGTAACTTAGACCCAAATCAATGTTCTTTGTGTTGTGGAACTTAATTTTATTGTTGAAAGTTTGGTAGGAAAAGAAAAAAACAAACTATTTTTTTTGTTTTAAAATGTGAGATGCAAGATCATTTGTTTATCCCTAAATCATGGACAAAAGTGACAACATGGGTGGAAGAGATTTAGTTTATGGTAATGGAAATTACAAGAGGCAAACCAAATCAAATTTGGTGCACAATTAAACGCATAAAACAACATCATGAAGACCATAAACACGAATCATTATGTTTGATCCCAAATCTACTTTTGGATTTTATTTGTAATCTTAAACATGAACTAAAGTTGGATTTGTGGGACTTTGAAAATTTTCACAAAAAAAAGTTATAGGCAAGAAAGGAAAAGAAAATGGCAAATGTTAAGCCATATGAGAAAATGTAAATAAAAAGTCTATAAAGGATAATAACTATTCATGAATAAGTTCATGTTTGTTAGACCTTGTTGCAACCTTGAAACTTTTAGTTCTAATGTAAAAAGTGTTGTAAGTTTTTGAAAATAAATAAAAAATATATATGTTTTATTTTTAGGATTATTGTTTTAGATAAAACACTAATGTCAACGTTAGGAAAGGTTTCTGATTCCCCTAGAATATAATTTCTAGAAGATAAGCAACGAACGCCATCATTGACATTAGGAGTTGTTAGGCCAAATTCACCTATTGAAAGATTTGTTAAAAGACCTATTAAAGAGCTTGGAACTATAGGTGAACCAAGTGTGTTAGTGTCACAACTATGTAGACGACAAGAAAAATCTAAACTTTAACTTGACCTGGAATTTACGAGGTAATGCCAAAAAATGATCACACTAAAACAACATTTACTCATATGGCTTAAGAAGAGGGATGCGACTATAGACTATGTTAGAACCAATAACATGCATGTCATGTGGAGTGGAAGCATCATTAATATTCATGATGGTTGTGATCTTGTAAATGTTGTCTTTTAATCTAAACATTTAAATAGGATAATTGCAAGGTTAGAGATGTTTGGTCTTTTTAGAGATTTACACCAAAAAGATAAAGAGAATTTATGACGAATGTAATTCGGGCCATTGGGAGTTTTCTAATTCATGAGAAGAGACTATGAAAACTAAGTGATAGTTCGTCAAAAGGAATTAATTAGTTTCGTGTTTTTTTTATCTTTTAAAATAAAATAAAATAAAATAAAAATCAACATGGTTATTCCAATTTTTAGGGGAAGTAAGGATAAAGACCTTGAAGTATTTTTAAAGGAATATAAGAAAGCTTGTATTGGTACGAAACTTAAAACAATTATAAAATGGCTTAATTTCTTTCTTGAATTTTTAGAAGGTATAACATCACATTGGTTTGAACGACAAACATAAGCATTGAAAGATCATGGAATGACATAATTAAAGCCCTAATGGAAAAAAAAATTGTGAAGAATGTTTATTAAAACTTAATACTTGAACTGAGTCAATTAAAGTACGGGGCTTTCAAGTCAGTGAGAGAGTGTAAGAAGAGGACAATGACATTGCAAAATAAACTTCAAGGGTGTTTTAGGCACAAGGTCATGAAATAATTGATCCAATATTTGTTAAAATCAATGCATTGGTGCTAAAACATTTCACCATTAGTTTGTTGTCAAAATTACAACAACAAATCAGATATGAACAAACGGAGATGTTTGATGAAACATTAGAGGTGAACATGGAGGAAATTCCATAACCAATTGTGTAATCCATGGTGAATGTAATTTAATTTTAGACTGAACTAAAACTACAAAAACATCTAGAAGTGAACTTTCACATGGAGTCAATTATGGAACAAATGATAAATCAAATGAACCAGTTGAATTTCCATCTATTATAGCTAATGATTAATAAGAATAAAAACGTGGAGAAGGACTTGTCAACAATTCAATGTTACAAGTGTCAGGAGATGGGACATTATTAAAAGAATGTCCAAACTTGCCAAACTTGCCTACTAGATAAAATGTGGGTTCTTTTATTTGAAGGTTTTTTGCACAAGAGAAGGCCAAAACTTAAGTACATTTAATTTAACTGATGAATGAAAGGCGAAAAAAGGCTTTAGTAGGTTTGGAAAGGAGCTTCAAAATTCCTTAGGATGTGATTGATGTCATGGCCCAAATTAAACGACTAGTGGAAAACACTATTCATTCTAATGCAAATGTCAAGAGGTTCAAGGAAGTGGCGAAAGCCCTAAAAAAAAAAAAAAGTTGAAGGCAAAGGTTTGGATTCCAAGACTTTCTAATTTCTAGAGATTTTGGTCCTTATTTGGTGGTGAAAAATGTGGGATCATAGAAGGCAAACATCACCATTGGACAATTAGTGGCAATGGTGCCATTAACTCAAAGGGAATTAAAAAAAAGGTTGTCAACACCTAAAGTCCCAAAGGTACCCACACCTTTGAATGTCATAGAAGTTGAACGTGAATGTGATCCAATCATTGATGTGCAATGTAATGGATTAGTGTTCCGCAAAGTGTTGGTGGATGGAGGGGCATGAGTCAATGTGATGACAATTCCTACAATGAAATATTTAGGGCTAAAAATTAATAAATTAGCCTTAGCAACCCTAAAAATGGTTAACAAACAAATTGTTAGGTTAGGAGGAGTAATTAACAATGTTGTAATCATTGTAATGAAGGTTTCCACCGTCGTGGATTTCCATGTGGTTTTAGAGGAAAATGGGGCTTACCCAATGATATTAGGTAGGCCTTGGTTAACAAAGTCACATGTAAGGAACTATTAGGGCGAAGGATACATGACCATTGGAGTTCATCTTAACTGACAAAAAGTTCCATTTGCCAACTTTGTGAAAAGGTTCAGAAAAACAAGTGAGTATGATGATGAATAAAAAATGCACCAAAACTTTAATTCTAAAAGGATTTACATAGGTGATTCCAATGAAGAGGAAATAGGGTTATATGCTTTGGAAGCAATCCCCAAGGTTGGAGCTTTGTTTCAAATGGATCAAAGGTTCGAGGGGATAATGATTAATCAACTCCACGTGTGTTGACAAAAGGAGAAATCATGGAATGGGTGAGCAAAATTCAATTAGGACCAGACTTTCGCCTTAAGGAAATAAAACAATATGAGGATTTATTGTGTAAGTATATCCATCTGTTTATTTTTAGTTACAAGGACTTTAAGGAAATCATCATGGAGCAACAAAAAAGTGACTTGTTACTAAATGCCAAATCGATCAAGACCAAATAAAGAAGGTGAAATCCAAAATATAATATAATGGTGAAGGAGGAACTTGATAAGTTATTGGAGGCAGGGTTCATTAGACTTATGGAGACAACTGAATGGTTTTGACAATTGTGGTATTGGCATTAAAGAAAAATGACAAGTTAAAGATATGTGTTAACTACAAAGCTTTAAACAAAGTAATTAAAAAAACTGATACCTTTTACCATTTTGTGAAAACAATTTAGAGGATGTAGTAGGGCACAAAATGTACACATTGGAGATGGGTATAGGGGCTATGGGTACAAGGGTTACCACCAAGTGAAAAAATTTCTAGACAATAAATTAAAGACCACATTCACCACACCATCAGGAACATTTTATTACATAGTAATGCCCTTTGGTTTGTGCAATGCTCTAGGGACATTTCAATGTTTAATGAACAAAGTCTTTGAACCATTATTGGGCCTTTTTCTATGAGTTTTCATTGACAAATTTGGAGTTATAATGATAGAGCTTTTCACCTTACAAAATTTGAGTTAGTTTTTCAACACTTGGATGGTTTAGGAGTGACTTTGAGCCTTAAGAAAAACCACAATTGGTTTTTCAAAAGGGAAGATGGTTGGACACATTATGTCAAAAAATGGGGTAGCCATAGATCCCAAAAAGCTTGATAAGATTTCAAAACTTCGTTTCCCCACCACAGAAAAAGCCTTTCGAGGTTTTTTAAGAATGGTGATGGTGGGTTCTTATCGAAGGTTCATACACATGTTTGTGGCAAAAACTCGTCCTTTAACATGATTCTTGCATGAAGATGCACCTACACCAATGGAGGATGAGGTGTCAAAACATGTATTTGAACAATTCAAATCAGCCTTTCAAGCTACACCAATCTTTTGGACTCCAAATTGGAACAAACCATTTTTAGTATATTGTGATGCATTTGGGGAAGTTATGGGGAACACACTGTCCCAATCGGACGAAATTGGGCATGACCATCCCATTCATTTTGCTAGTAAATAATTAACTTCAGCAGAAAAAATTATATTGTGATTGAACAAAAAGGTCTCGTAATTATTTTCTTTTTAAAAAAATTTCGCCATTACTTGTTAGGGTATAAGGCCAAAATTATGATAGATCACAAGGCCTTAACCTACTTGGTCAACAAGTTTAATCCAAATGGTTGACTTGCTCAATGGTTACAATTAATGGACGAATTTGACATTGACATTATCCATCACCTAGGAAGACAACATGACAATGTTGATGGCTTTATAAGGGCATACGAAGGAGTGGGTAATGTTTTAGAGGATGATGATTTTCCAGATGTAACAATATTGACCATCAATGCAAAAGAAATGTTTGAAGAATACTGAATAATCATTCAATACTTGGATGGCATGAGGTTTCTAATTGGAGCCACAAAGGTGGTGCAAACACGGATTGCGCACAAAAGTCGAAATTACTTGATAATAAGTAACCAGCTTTATTTCTAAAGGAGGGATGGTGTTTTACAACGAACCATTAGAAAAAGTGAAACCTTGCATCTTTTGTATGAATTTCCTAATGGGTTCTATGGAAGTCACTTTATGAGACAAATCATAGTAGAAAAGATTTTGCAACTAGGTTATTACTAGCCTGCCCTTTTTAAGGATGCCCATGATTATTGCTGGAGTTGTGATGTATGTTAGGTTTGTAACAAAGGTCTATTGTGAGTGGCTTTTTACACCCTACACCACCTTTGGGACCTTTTGAAAAATGGGGAATTCCTTTAATGGGGCCATTGCTAGTGACTAAGAGAGAGCATCATTCATTGTGGTTACCATAAACTACCTCACAAAATTTGCAGAACTACATGCCTTGAAATCCTCGGTGAAATAAAAAGTAACATGATTTTTGTATGAACAAGTTTTTACTTGATTTGGGACACCATTCAAAATTGTTTTTGATAATGGTCCCAAGTTTTTGAGTGAAATTATGGAAAATTTGTTAGCACACCTTGCAATGAAACATAGGTTTACCACTATGTATAAGCCTAACACTAATGGCTTAATAGAAAGGACGAATAGGACATTGAGTTCCATGTTGGTAAAAAATGTTGAAGTTCATGTGAACATTTGTGATTGGGATTTCGAGATTCACCATGTTGTGTGGGTTTTGAACATCACATACAAAACTGCCACAAGGTATTCACCTTTTTGTTTAACTTATGGGATGGAGGCGTTCTTACCCATTGAGCTAAAAGTAATGATTTTACGCATTGACACAATGATGAAACTTTGTCGCAACCCTAGCTTTGGGCTCGCGACCAAGGCAAAAGGGGTTGTAAGGTTGCGGGCCAAGAGGAAGTCCGGAAGTTAAGGCAAGAGGAAGCCCAGGAGTTAAAGCAAGAGGAAGCCCGGGAGTTAAAGCAAAAGGAAGCCTGGGAGTCACATCACATACTCCCGGGAGTGTTAAAAAGTGTGAGGGAGTATGAGGGAGTGAACCCTCACACTCCCAAGGCGACTCCCACTTTGGGAGATGAAGTCCTAGTGGACTCCCAAAACTTCAGAGAGCGATTGCAGGGGTCAAAACCCAATGGCTTGTGACGTTCTTTATATCATTGAAAAGCTCTTGGAACGTAGATGTCTAAACTAGGCTTGCATTGCTCATTTGGACATCTGAAACGTAAGTTATGGCCAAAAGAAGGGCCGGGAGTCAAATTGCCAATTTGACTCCCGACCACAAAAAGTCGGTAATCGACCCGATTTACTTAGTTTTAGGGGGCGTGCCACATATCGTTGGAAAGATCTCGACAAGAGCTACAACTTTGCTTCAGACTGCACCTCAATCGGAGGTCTGTTCGCAAAGTTTGGGGCTCCAAAGTCGCGGGAGTCCCAACTGGCGGGATTTCGGGATTCCCATTCGGGAGTCCCGGGAGAGAAAAGCCATTTGGATGTAGGCTTCGTGGCTAGCCACAGAGTATACTAAAGGGGGAAGGTGATGGCTTCCCCTAAGTCGAGGCCGTGGTGAGTCTTGTGTGTCCGTGTTGCCCGTGACTCGTCCTAGCACCAAGGGTGTTCCAACTATGCATTAACCACTTTGTGTGGGTTGTGTGCAGGCCCGTGTGAGTGAGTGAAGCTTGTCAACTCTTCTTAATCCCATCTTGGAGCTCCAACACGCCCCTCTACCCCTTAAAGTGTTGTGAACTAGGGAGCGTGCTCCGATTCCTTCTTCTTCCATTGTGTTCCATTTGGACCCACATTTGGGTCCTTTAAGGAGTTGGGAGTGCGTCAAACTTCCTTTGAATGAATCTCAACACCATCGATTGTTATAACTTAATGAGTTGGATGAACTATAGTTGAGAGCCCATTAATCCATTGAAGTTGGGTAAGTTCAACAAAAAAAAACTTTTGGTAAGAAAGTGAAAAAAAAGGAGTTCAAAGAAGGTGACCTTGTCATGATGTTTAACACTTGGCATCATCGTAATGTTTATAAAAAATTGTTATCTAAATGATTTGAACCCTTTGTCATGAGGAAGGTGTTTATAGATAATGAATCTTATGGGCTTGAAAATGTTGATGGTTCACCATATCCAAGTCGCATTAATCATGACAAGTTGAAATTTTTTTTGAATATGTGATTTCGAAAATAGAATCCATAATGAATCTGGGAGTGATATAACTTAATATAGTTAGACTATTATTTATGTAATTATTTAATGTTTAAGTTTGGTGATTTAGTTATTAATAAGATTTCATAGTTTAATTATGATTTGGTCATAGTGTTTAACTTTCACATGAAAATTTATGCGGAAAGTCATGTGATAAGTTTTTGGCACATTAAGGTGCATTGATTTTCACATATTTATGTAAAAATCACATGAAAAATCTTTGGCATATTAAGGTGCATTGATTTTCACATGATAATTTATGTGAAAATGACGTGAAAAATATTTAGCATATTAAGGTGCATTGATTCACACATGATAATTTATATAAAAGTCATGTGAAAAGTTTTTGGCACATTAAAGTGCATTGACTCACACATGATAATTTATGTGAAAAGTCTTTGCCATTTTATTATGCACGTGAAATCACATGGGAAGCCATGTGATGTGTACATTTTAGAAAATTTCTTGTTTAGTTTCCTTTTGATTAATATATAAGTGGGTGTTTGTGATCTTTGGAAACACTTTCATTAGATAGAAATAAGTTGTTGTATGAATGTAAAGTTTTATGGAATAAAATTATGAAAAAAATTCAAATTTTAGTTTTGAAAGGTTTTGGTGTATTTTATGTGAAGTTCATGGTAAAAGAATGATGTGCCATACTATATATGGCACATCATTCTAGATGGATGGGATGATCGCCACTTTGACTAAACAATACGCACTATATCACAAAATTGAGACCGCCTATTTCTTTAAAGTGGGAGATAGTGTGTAATATCCGCCCCCTTGTGCACACAAGAAGCTGGTGCTCTACAAAATTTTAGATTCACAAAATTTTAGACCTTTGTCCCCACACATACCTAGTGACGTTGCAAATGGGATGTGGGTGCTGTTGCCGATTGCTAAGAATCAAACTAATTTTGTTTTTTGTTTTTGAGCTTGTTTGCTTGCTTGTCTCTTCTCCTTTGCATCCTCCATTGCGCCATTGACGTAAATGGAAGGGGAGGATAAGGGTGAGAAGAAGGGGAAGAGAAAGGTAACCTGCTCCAAAATTGCTCTATTCTTGGGCTCTGAAAAAAATGTGATCAACAATTTTGGTTTTATTTGAGGGAAAGTTGTTCCAGCAATGGGTGTGAAATGCCGTAAGTCGTCGTCGTTATTGTTGTCTTGTACGCGTCGTCGTCTTGTTCGTTTTCGTGGTTTGCTTCTTTTGCTTTTGGTTTTGGTTTTGGATTTTGTTTTGGTGAAGAGCACGAGTTATACTAGTGGTGATGCAATTAAGCAGTCATATGCTTGCGATCCGAAAGGGGATGCGGCAATTTCGGCTTTGCCGTTCTGTGATCGGTCGTTGACGGATGAGGAGCGCGTGGAGGATTTGATATCTAGGTTAACTGTGCGAGAGAAGATCACGCAGCTAGTGAATACGGCGGCCAATGTGTCCAGGCTTGGAATACCGGCTTACGAGTGGTGGGGCGAGGGTTTGCATGGTGTTGCGATCAGTCCGTCTGTGAATTTCGGAGGGGAAGTACCGGCTGCCACCAGCTTCCCGCAGCCAATTCTGACGGCGGGATCTTTCAACACTGCGCTCTGGAACAGCATCGGTCAGGCAAGAATCCTTTATTTTCTTCCCAGTTGTCTTCTCTTCATACGTATCATCTCGCTCCAACATTTGTTTGTGTTCTCCAATTCATCTTGCTATCACCTTTTGCATTTTCTTCCTTTTTGCCGTCTTCTGCGATGCAACATTCTTTTGCATCTTTTAGCAAATCTTAGAGTAACTCCAACAGTGCTCAGTATGCAACCCGACAATTTAAAATTGGATGAAGAAAAGTCAAAACATGCTGGTTTGGCTTGGCAAATTGGTCTTGGCCCAGCATTTTTAACCTGCCAGAGAAGAGTGTAATAAATATGATATGATTGCCGCTCCCTGTTTCTGATTGGCCAATCATAATGTTTGGTCCAAGTGGTTTGCTATTAGTAGTCTCCCAACTATTTGCAGTCCCAGTTTTAGTTTTGTTGGTGGGCTCAGGAAACGAAGTAACTATACTTGGATGTGACATATATTTTTGCAAGGTCACATATTGAGCACTGCTAGAGATGCTCTTATGCTTGATTTTCGAATGTGCTCTCTCTGTGCATTTGCATTTCTGGTATCAGTAAGGTGGCCAAGAAAGCTCCCTCTTACTTCCATTTTCCTGTTTCTTTTCCTTCCTTGCTCTGTCTTGCAGGTAGTATCAACAGAAGGGCGAGCAATATACAATCAAGGAAGGTCAGGATTGACCTACTGGTCACCAAACATAAACATAGTCAGGGATCCTCGATGGGGAAGGACACAAGAAACACCAGGGGAGGATCCGAAGCTCACCAGTACATATGCGGTCTACTTTGTCAAAGGTCTGCAAGAGGGACATTATGATGGTTCCCAGACCCCTAATATTGGGGGCCCCAAACGGTTAAAGATTTCTGCATGCTGTAAGCATTTTACAGCTCATGATTTAGACAACTGGAAAGGCTATGACCGCAACCATTTTGATGCAAAGGTGAATTCCATTCTCTTGGCTCCTCAGCAGACACTTTCCCTAATCAACAGCAGTTTGCTCCTTGAGCTGTGATCTGTTTAAATCCCAGTGCACATGCCTCCAGTTTGTGTGTTTCTGTGGCTGATTTTCCTTCTGAGTCTTCTGCCTTCTTGAATGTATGGCCAAATGTATGCCATTCAATGTGCTCTTTGGACATATCATGTCCACATAATTATCTATGTGAGAGATGACATGCAATGCCCATGCACAATATAAGCTCCTTCAGGTAGTGTGCAATTTATGAAGTCAAGAAGGTGAAGTACAAATTGCATGTGTCTGGTTTGGTTTCCATTTCACAGTTCTAGAGCTTGAAATAATCCTGTAAGGGAACTGTTTTGGGAGTGGATTCCTTTTGATGAGGAAGCAGAATGGTCTGGAAGCCTCTATTGTGCTTCCAGCTAATGAACTATATCTGGAACTGATCTCAATTTTTATGTGGTCAGGTGACACTGCAAGATTTGGAGGACACATATAACCCACCTTTCAAAAGCTGTGTGATACAGGGGCAGTCCAGTAGCCTCATGTGTTCCTACAATCGTCTCAATGGAATTCCTATGTGCACTCACTATGAGCTCCTCACTCTCACTGTCCGCAATAGTTGGGGCTTTAACGGGTATGCCATCACCTCAAATTGTTTGTGGTTCAGGTCTTATGGTTTGGGATTTAGGGTTTAAGGCGGAGAGTTCAAGATGGATCACCTTTTATGGAATGTTGAGATGCAATTGGGTGTCAGGTTCTATGCGTTACATTTTTCTAATGTGATTGCTTTGGTTCACGGAGATGGGTATTTGGGTGTAGGTACATAATGTCAGATTGTGATGCAGTGGCACTGATTCATGATTTCATCTATTATGCACCTACTCCAGAGGATGCAGTCTCTTATGTTATGTTGGCAGGTACTCATGGTTTTGGTTAAATTTGACACTTTGATTCTGTAGTTGGGTTCTGGTGTATGTGTGATCTTTGATCACTTTGAATTTGGACTCAAGAAGGTATGTAACACATACTTAGGGACAGTCACCATCAAACCAAACTGATTTTTGAGATGAATATTTCAGGTATGGACCTTAATTGTGGAACAACAGTTTTAAATCATGCTCAGGCTGCACTAGACAAGGGATTAATTTGGGAGGAACTTATAAACATGCATCTGCGCAACCTGTTTGCTGTGCGGATGCGATTGGGGATGTTTGATGGAGACCCTGGCACACTTCCATTTGGCTCACTGGGACCATCAGATGTTTGCACCACTGATCACCAAAATCTCGCTCTTGAAGCAGCTCAACAAAGCATTGTTCTTTTGAAAAATGACAGAAGTACACTTCCATGGAAGAAAATCAAAAGGTTCAAGCTGGCTGTCATTGGTCCTCATGGGAACTCGACTCAGGAGATGCTTGGTAATTATGAAGGTATTATTGGGCTCTACTACTGCTTCCCCAAAGTTGGGATCTTGACAACTTAGAGTAACTTGTGTAGCTGGTATAACTGCAACTATTAGTGATTTTTGCTCTCCCAAGGCACATGAAGGTAGGAATGGTAAAGCATATTGTGCTTAAATAGTCAATTTTGAAATGTCACATGTCCTGTACCTTTGGTTGATTAGTTTATTATTTCAATTCTTTTTCTTCCAAGTTTTTGCCACAGCTTAGTCTTTTGGTGTGTGTGAACAATGATGATGGTAGACTCATGTAGACAACAATCATAAAGACATCTGCTCATTACTATCATTCTTTGGATTCTGCAGGCATTCCCTGTAAATTTATCAGTCCCTTGGATGGAATAACAGCACTTTTTGGGGTTGATGGGGAGAATGTAATTTATGCACCTGGATGTGCTGATGCATCTTGTGAAGATGGGAGCCTAATTCAATCAGCTGCAACTGCTGCTTCAGAAGCAGATGCAGTTGTCCTGTTTGTTGGATTAAGCCAGGCTCAAGAATCAGAAGGACGGGACCGTGAAAGTCTACTCCTTCCTGGCATGCAACAGGAACTAATTTCAACTGTGGTTGATGCTGTTAGTGGGCGACCAATTGTGGTTGTGATATTGTCAGGTGGGCCTGTTGATGTCTCATTTATGAAAGAGGATGATCGAGTCGGAAGTATTTTATGGGCAGGTTATCCTGGACAGGCTGGTGGGCAAGCAATAGCAGAAGTGATCTTTGGTTATGTGAATCCAGGTAAATTAGTTTCTTCTGTGTCAAGCCCAAGGATGTGGTCTTGGATTGAGATTTGTTTGAAGGAAATTGCCATTATTGAAAGGAATATTTGGATAGAGGGTTTTGATTGGTGTCATGTTGTTACAGCGGGGCGATTAGCTCTTTCATGGTACCACGAGAATTACACACAAATGGACATGTCAAATATGCAGATGCGCCCAGATCTGTCTCTTGGTTACCCAGGTCGGACTCACCGTTTTTTCACAGGATCACCAATTTGGGAATTTGGTGATGGGCTGAGCTATTCTCAGTTCTCACATGTGATTGTGGAAGCACCCTCTACCATAACTGCACCAACATTACATCAGCAGCTCTGTCATATGGATGCATCCAACTCATTGATGGCAATGGAATGCTTAACAGAAGATACAGGTCAGAGAATGAAGTTTTGTTACTGGCTTTGTATAGATCTTCGATTTTGGGGACAGTTACTTGATTCATGTTATGAAGATTAGCTGACAAGGAGTCAGGTAATCCTAATTTCAATGCCTATGAATATAAAATGCCAATTAAGTTGTCACTTTAGGTGAGGACAAAGGTCCAGATACCTTTGATTGGACCAAAAATATCTCTAATTACTGAGCTAGACTTTTAGATTCTATCCAGTCCTGTGGTCAGAACTTATTTCACCCTTTCAAAATCACTATCTGCTGAACTCCTACTACTAGGAAACTAAACATTGATTCTTTCAACAGATGCTTGTGAGGATTTAAATTTCAAACTGAAGGTGCTGGTGAAAAATGAAGGCCCAATGGATGGTGATCACTCTGTGCTGTTATATTCAAAGTCCCCATTATCTGGCTCCAATGGCATTCCATTGAAGCAGTTGTTGGGACTCCAAAGAATTCATTTGGATTCAGGCTCTGACAGGGAAGTCATCTTTCTGGTGCATTTTTGTACTGATTTGGGGACTGTGAAGGTGGATGGATTGCGGACTCTTGATATTGGGACCCATACCATCATAGCTGGGACAGCCCACCACCCTATTGTTGTCGTAAGTCATAATTTCCCTGGACAAGCTATTATATCTGGGTCTTTCTATTCTGAGCTTTTCTGTAGAGATCAAATCTAATTTGGTAAGCAAGTCAGCAGTAAGAGTTTGTTCCAGAGGGACTGTGTGGAAAGTAGGGTTCAAAATCTGACTTGAAATTTGACTGTTTGCAGGAGACAGCACGTTCTCACCATGAGCAGTCATGATATCACTCTTCATAATGTACAGAGTGGTAGCTGGTCAGCAATGGGTAATAGAAAAAAAAATGCAATACAGTTCTGCAGCTGGGTCCATCACCACCATACTTTTGTGTGACTGAGGCTTGCAGCTTTTTTGGTAGGTTCCCAATTGTCTAATGTTGCTGTACAGAAAATATTGCAACCATGATTGTTTTTCTTCCTCAAATCAAACTCTTTGCACCCAGGCTTCATGCATTTGGATAAATGACTTACCAATTCTGGACCTTAAAAATCTCCAGAGAGGTTCACTGAATGGTGACTGACTGACTGACATTACTTCAATCTGACATCAGTTTTAGACAAAAAAAAATTGGTACCTAGATTCTGTTTCTTGAGGAAGAAACATTATCCTGAGACTGCTTTCAACAACAATGCACAGATCAGAAAGAGAAGAAACGCAAGAGAGGCCAACTGGTTACCTTTTTCCAAGAGTGCCTGGTTTGGTCTCTCATCAAGCATTTGTAAAAGAGAAGTTGGAAGTGGTCAGTCAAGAATTTGCATCAATGGAGCAATTGATGATGGCCATGCAGTTGGAAGCGGGCAGTCAAGAATTTGCATCGATGGAGTCATTGATGGATATCCAGTTGAACTTGTGCCCCAACCCTTTGGCCATCATTGTTGAGAGTGGAAGACATATGGAGACAAGACAAAGGACACAAGGCAAGCATTCCTGGCCACATTTTGTTCTCGAATGATTTGGATGGAGAGAGAGAGAGAGAGAGAATACCTGTTCACCTTGTGTTGTTGAATGATGTGTTCGATTAGCTATGTCTCTTGAGTGCAATCCAACATCATGAGTGAGTTTTCCCATTGCTTCTGGAAAAACATGACAGAAAATCAGTTGCATTGCAGTTTCAAGGAGGGACGGTTGAGAGAGCCATCGAAGGTGGTGGTGGAATTTTCGCTCTGGCTCTGTGGTTGAATATGTGAAGCTATGTTAGCAAATCTCAAAGAGGATTCTTGACCTTGACACCTACCTCTTTGTGAATGACTCATACTCTCAAAGGTGGTGTGCAAGTAGTGCTTACAAAGTATTTGCAGGAAATTCCACTCAAGGCATGCTCATTCATGCACAGATGTGATTAATTGTGACTTTGTCCTAGTCTTATCCTTCATCACAGGCAGTGCCTGCTTGTTGGCTCACAAAACAAGCAAGGAGATTTCAAAAGACTGCTTTTCTTTGTAATCTTGGGATCCATTGAAGCAGATGATGTCTGAGACTTTGTTGGTGCACATGAGAGAAGCATGTTCCTAGCTGGTTTTGTCAGTAGATAGGTCCATGTGGTTGCTATGTCTGTATTGAGGATCTGTTGTTTATCTCATCATTGGATGAGATGAACCTATTGTGAACGATGGAGCTTTTGCAGAATCTGAGCCTATGCAACAACATTGTGATGTTTTATTTGTTGTGATGAGATTGAGGCTCACTATATGTTCTCTCTCTTTTCCTTCTGTTTTGCAGCATGCCACTATGCATCCTCTTTGTCAAGAATAGGCTATGCAAATGGAACTTAAAACACTGGAAGTTCACGAGATGCAATTCCTTTGAAGAATTGAGTAATATGGAGTGTAAGCATGTTAATAGGACCCCTAGAATGTGTTATCTATCATTGCTTAATTTCATATGCTTTTAAGTGGGAAGTTAAGTTAATATTGAAAATGTTGGATTTATTTATACAATGTCTTTTTAATATATTATGTACACATTTGGATAAGTTTGAAACAAATCTAATGAATATAGAGCACCCAAGCACCCAAAACCACTTTCAAAATAATGGAAGTAATGCTTTCATTACTTTCTTTTTTTCTCTAACTGACCTTGAAATGTATTGAAAATAATATTAATTGAAAGTATATTAAAACGTATTGAAAATAATATTAATTGAAAGTATATTAAAACGTATTGAAAATAATATTAATTGAAAGTATTTTTAAATGTATTTTTACATAAATAGTATAATGCAACATTTTTTTTGGATTGTAAGACTTTTATGTTGAGTTGTATATTTTGATTTTAAGCGTTCTTTTTCTAATGAATAGTCAATCTAGTTTTTTTAAATCATTTTGATTGGTCCACCCATTATTTTTAAGCAAAGCACTCAAGAGGTCATGTGAGTCTTATGGTGCATTCACACTTGATGTTAATTCAGTTTTAAATGAAAATCTAGGTGGCCTAGGTGGCACCCAACGTTAAATGGATGATAGTTTAATGTTAAGTGAATGTTAGCTTAACATAAAATGTTCATGGCAAGTAGGTGTAAGTCTTAAATGACTAGCATGGTGTTAGGGGACACAACACTAGAGTTCCTAACACCAAGTGTGAATGGACCTTTATTGAGGTGCGTTTGCACCCTACTTTGTCCTAGTAGTGTGCTTATCCTTTGTTGTTGCTCAAACAATTTTTGAAAGTGGAGAGCTTTTTTCTTTCACTTCCAAGGCTTTGGTCATGGATGGACAAAATAAATGCATGTAGAAATGGTTGTAATAAATAGTTGCAATTTTTTGCAATTTGCAATTACAAAGAATTTGTTAGAGAAAAAATTAAACAAGTGTAGAATGGTGTTGAGTAGATGAAAAAATTAAGATCATCATTGATCAACAATGTACTTGTTTCCTTAGAAACAAGAATAGTCCTTGCACAAACAAACCTTGAACATCATTAGGTTTGCAAGAAAAGTCCCTTGTCGATGATGCACACTATAAGCTGGCTATGAAAAATAGGTAGCATTTTTGTGCTTGCATAATTGTACACCTTTTCATAATTTTTGACAAAATGTAGGAGAAGAATCCAATTGCAATATATTAGTGAGAGAAAAAAAACCCATTTCTTTATGTAGGAAAAAGGTCTAGCTTTAGTCCCTTCCTGATTTGAGAAGGCCCTTGTCACCAGGCTTGTAAGCCAAGTGGAAGGGTTTAAAGCTAGACCCTTGTCCTGTGTAAAGAAATAGGTGTTTGTTTTTCCATCATTTAAAAAAAATTTGTTGGATTTTTTCACCCTAAAAGAAGGAAATTTTTTAATTCACACCTTTTTTTGGTTAAATTCACACCCTTCACACGTCCGAATTATGCAGATTAAATTTTTAAAGTATGTTCCTTTATCAGTTCAATTACTTATGTGGGCAAGTTCTTGAATTGTGCCCTAATTGACCACAGACCTCACACATGCGTCCTTCCACGTATTCAAAGTGAGACTTGTCTCTAGTCGTGCTTGTCTTGTTCTTAGAACTTTCAGGTCTGCCACGTTTCTTGACCACGACCAAGGGCTCTTGAACTTAAACATCAGGCGTATCCAGGACCTGCTTGAGGCGGGCAATCAAACTGCATGCTCAAGGATTCCCATTATCGAGTACTTATTGTAGGGTAGCCATCATTGTCTGCATGAATAAACTTCGTGGTGACGCCGGTTTGTGTGGCGACACAGCTACATTAACACTTGGAAGGATCAGGGGGTTTCTGTCTAATAACCACTGTTCATGAATGTCCTGCAGGAGAATTAGAGTCTCGGTTTCCAAATAGCTGTGAATGTAATGATGACAGGGCAGCCCCCACGATTTCATGAACCGCGTAGAGCATGGCTACTCCTCATGTCCCCCCTTTTCAACGTGCTTAAGTTGTTGCAGAAGCTTGTCTAGAGCGAAATTAGAGACCTTGTAGATCAAGTCCTTGAAGCAGCTATGGCCAAACCGATGTGCCTTATGCACCTTCTACTTCTCAATCGCAACATTCAGTTCCACACGTTGATTGGCCAGCATGAAACCTAACCGCTTCATTAGCGTCAAGAGGTGAAAAGTGCTGACACGGAGATACAACTTGATAACGTGGTGGTTTCCTTCCACCCTTGAGGTACTGGCACTGCCAAAGTGGGGAAACTCGTCAATGTAACAGGCAACAAACCTCTCCTTGTGAGGCATCCACGTCGTGTTAACGTACTGCCAGGCAGCTGGATGGGTTCCCAAATAGGTCTCCTTGAATACACCAAGAGCCGCATCGAACAATTTGACCAACGTGCTGGAAATAAACATATTCCATCGCTCTATAAACTGTTGCCATTCAACATCGGAAAAACGTGTCTTGCAATTAGTAAGAATGTTCTTATTGATGTGCCAGCAACAGAGGATGTTGTGGTAGCCCAAGAAGACTCATGCAATCCCATTCATTAGGGCCAACTTTCGGTTCGTGTAAAGGTCTTTTGGAATCACGACCTCGAAAAATTGCTCCAAAACCCAAGCGTACGTCTCCTCGTTCTCCGCGTGCAAGAAGGTGAAGCCAATGTTGAACGTCGCATAGGTTGACGTGATGCCGACCACATTCAGTAAAGGCATGCCGAACTTGTTGGTCTTATACGTGCAGTTTAGAAGGAAGACTATGCCGAACGTCTGGCACATGCTGACTGATGACTGATGCATAAAGAACACGCAGTCAACGACACCTTCCACTAGTCGCACCTTGCTGAAGTAATCAGAGCAGGAAATTAGCTCCACCAGAGCTTCGATGGGTCTGCGGCCTCTCAACTCCTCCGCTCAAGCAGCAACAAGTTCGTTGTAGATCTCCCTGGTCGTCGAGTGGATGTTTGTAAACTCCTTACAGAGGATGCAGAGAATGTCCTTTAGCGCCAAACCTTGCCCACTGAACGCTCGCACTTTAGCCTTTTCTAACTCGCTTAAGCGGCACTTCACCACATGGCCTGCCAAGTTACCACCAAGCTTGTGGTTGTGGCTACCTAAGATCTTACAGACTGCCCAGACACCTTTCACTGACAAGCAGACGATCTCAAACTCACAGCCAGTTTGCTTCATGTGCATCCCCCTTTGGCGAGTTTCATCCGTCAGGTTCAGCATGTTAATGTACTCCTCGCCTCGATCACACTTCATGATCACCCGCTTCTCCGTGCTTGTCTTGATGGTGAAGACCACTCAATCCTGTTCGTAGTTGTTGCTGAGATCTTCAATCAGCTCTTCTCGCGTTGCAAACTCCATCTCCTATTGCGTTGCGCGTACTGTTTAAAGGGGGTGGGGCAGACACTCAAATTTAATCTATATATAATCGAACACGCGAAGAAAGGGTGTGAATTTAACCGAAAAAGGTGTGAATTTAAAAATCACTTAAAAGAAAATTGTAAGATAGATTGTATGAGGTCCTTTGCAATTTAAATTTTTTTCTCAAAACTTTGACTATTTTTTTCTTCTTTGAACATTGCAAGTAGCTTAATTTCATTGTCTCGACTATTTTGTGATTGTTTGAACTTTCTTTGCATCTTTGTGTCTCTTGTTGACACTTTTCTTTTTGTTTGCCTACCCATCAAATCTTGTATTCTCTTCACATTATGATTTTTGACATTTTCTATTGCTTGTTTTTTTTTACAAACCTTTTTGTGCAAATGTGTTGCATTGTTGAAACACATGTTATCTCTAATGCTTTGATTATGCTTCCTCATTTGTGTTGCATGTTCTTCAAATAATCTTTGTTGTTCTACACATGTTACATTGAACCATTTCTTTTTTCAACATTCGATTGAACTTTGTGAAAATGCATTTCTATTGTAGCACTCTAATAAAAAAAATTTGTTTGTGTAACATGTTGTCAAAACACCTTTATTCTTTGGCACCAACTTGTTTTTCCTTTTTCTCCACTTGATATTTTGACATTTTTCATGTTATTCCTTGCAAATGCATTATTTGTAACATTTTGTGTGTGTGTGTTTGTGTGGCAATGGTTTTTAATAAGTTGTAAAAACTTTCATTTAAAATTGAATTTTTATGAATTTTTAAAATAAAAAATTGAGTTTAAAAAATAGTATATAGTTCAAAATAAACACATTGACTCATTAACTCTGATTTGGACTTATTACACCATTCACACCTTTTGTTAATAATATTGTAGGTCATGCAATCTCTTTGAAATATTCTTCCAAAATCAATTTGTTCTTCTTTTTACCAATTACTAAAAAAGGGTAGGCATGCCACCACCATTAGGGGAAAAAGTTATTTCGTCAACCTCAAATGGGCTTAAAAGGATAGTGGACCTAATTGTTAGTTCCTATCACTTCCAATAAAAATGGATGAAAGTTGAATAAAAACTTAGAAATAATGATGCCAGCAACAAAAGCCCAATTCCCAAGATAAGTTGCTGAAACTGACGCACTCCCAACTCCTTGAAGGACTCAAAGGTGAGTCCAAGTAAAAGACAACGGAAGAGAGAGGAATCGGAGCATGCTCCCTAACTCACAACATTTTGAGGGGTAGAGAGGCATGTTAGAACTCCAAAATGGGACTAAGAAGAGTTGACAAGCTTCACTCACTCACACGAGCCTACACACAACCCACACAAAGTGGTTAGGGCATAGTTAGAACACCTTTGGTGCTAAGACGAGCCACGGGCAACACGAGCACACTAGATTCATCATGGCCCGGACTTGGGGGAAGCCGCCACCTTCCCCCATATAGTATACTCTGTGGTTAGCCACAGAGCCTACATCTAAATGGTTTTTCTCTCTCGGGACTCTCAAGTGGGAGTCCTAAAATCGCGCTGGTTGGGACTCCTGCGACTTTAGAGCCCCATAACTTTGCGAATAGACCTCAGATCGAGATGCAGTCTAAAGCAAAGTTGTAGCTCTTATCGAGAGCTTTCCAACGATATGTCGGACGCCCTCTGAAGCCAAGTAAATCGAGTCGATTCCTGACTTTTTCTAGTCGGGAGTCAAATTGGCAATTTGATTACCGGCCTTTCTTTTGGCCATAACTTGTGTTTCAGATATCCAAATGAGCAATGCAAGCCATTTCAGACATCTACGTTCCAAGAGCTTTCCAATGATATAAAGAACGTCACAAGCCATTGAGTTTTGACCCCTAAAATTGCTCTCTGAAGTTTCGGGAATCCACCGGGACTCCATCTCCCAAAGTGGAAGTTGCCTTGGGAGTGTGAGGGTTCACTCCCTCATACTCCCTCACATTTTCTTCCACTTTCAGGAGTATGTGATGTGACTCCCGGGCTTCCTTTTGGCCCGCAACCTTGTAACCCCTTTGCCTTGGTTGCGAACCCAAGGCTCGGGTTGCGACAGAAACAATGCCCTTTATTGAAATGAAGCTTAACCTTCCACTAAAATTGGGGAGACTAACTTGTCAAATTTGGGGAGCCTAGGGCCATTCAAAAGAACATGGGCCCAAAAGCCTTTCAAAAATTCCCAACATAGTCAAATTGAAAGTGGTAAGCTAATTTCAAAAAACCTAAAAGAAGGGAGAAATAACAAAGCAGAAAGGAAAGCCTCTGAACAAAACACGAAAAAGGACCCCAAATGTTACCTTGACATCCCCTAACCTCGGGAACGCAATAACATGATGGATTTCTTCATCCAAAACCTCTTACAAAAAGGATGAAAAAAAGGAACCAAAACTAAAAAAGACACCTAGGATCCTAATGTCATCAAGGGGGCAACAAAGACTAATTGGGAAGGTGAACCCATCACTACAATAACATGGGGCTATTTTGCGATCCACATATCATCGCAAACAACACAGAAAGAAGTTTTTGAAAACCCGCATTTGCGAACCATAACTCCTCGCAAACTATTAAGCCTTTGCGATACTATAACATTTGCACCGGTACAATCGCAAGTCCTTCGCAACTCTTGAACTTGATATAATCGCAAACCTTTTACGATTGTAACTGCTTCTATATACCGTTTGCGATTGACATTACATCGAAAACTATTTGCAACAAACCCATCGCCGCAACGACTTGGCGAATCGACTCAAAGGTCTATCGGTTTCCGAAATAAGGTCCATCACAAACCCTTAGCGGCATTTTGAGAATCCCAACAAGTTTGCGTTAGATCTTATATCGGAAACCACACAAACTTTTTGGGATTCTCAGAATGCCGCTAAAATTTTACGAATCTATGATTTTGCAAATGTGTTCTGGAATGATTTTACCCCCAAGAGTGTAGCGATGTCTGTGACATGGTATTATTGGTCTTTTGGCTTTTGCACCCATAGCGAAGAATTATGACTCGCAAATTTTTTTGAGATGCACTGCGTATCGCAAGAGCATGGCACTATATTCTTATTTTGGAAGCAGGGTTTATTTGGGTCACTTTGGGCCGCAAAAAAAAAATCTATATCAAAATTTCAAAATTTACAATGTAAAAGGG
>Ga0116227_10002501_pt1:0-40000 | contig 41599 bp, 31 predicted proteins | sample S1TSphgellanicum_FD_89693 | JGI IMG/M metagenome (GOLD analysis project Ga0116227, IMG submission 89693) | Host-associated microbial communities from peat moss isolated from Minnesota, USA - S1T2_Fb - Sphagnum magellanicum MG | ecosystem: Host-associated > Plants > Peat moss >... | reverse complement strand
ATTCATCTACTCCTTTACTTTTTGGGAACAATAATGAAAAAAAGGGAACGAATGATTGAAAAGCTTTTCAAGATGGTTCAAATCAATCTAGAGAACGGACATTGAACAAAGCAAAGCGAATCCATGTGCAAATGGAACAAGTGAGTGAGTGAGCCTATAAAAAATATATATTTTAAATTGGGTAGTGTAAATTTTCTTTGTTTTCTCATTTTTTTCTTATTTTCAATTGAAAATTTTGGTGTGGTATTCAATATCTGGTATCCCAAAACCCAAAAAGGATGAAAGAACTCAACCATAACTATAAATTTTTTTTTGGGTTATGTCACAAAATGTTTAAATTTTTTGTTCATCTTCAATTTGTGTTCTTATGTGCAATTGAGTTTGAACAATTTTTGCATTGTGTTTTATATGCAATTGTAAATCACCATACCATGTTTAGGGGTTGAATTACCCAAAACAAAAATTTAAGAGAAAGCCCCCAACAATTCCCCCTAGTTTATTTGTATGGTAAATCCTCACTCTTGGAACTTTTAAAACCTCGAAGTCCAAAGGGTTGTATCTTTAACCCAAGAGTTCCCCTACACATATAGAATTATTCCTTGGGTTTTTTACAATTTGAAGACCTTGGTCCAAGGATTGAGATGTTAATGATATTAAGTTTGTGAAGCTTTCACATGAAAAACAAAAGGTTATTGGCACAAAAAGGCATTTTTTTTGGCCCCTAAAGAGAGGAATATGCAAACGACCATAAACAACTTCAATTGTATCCCAAAAAAGAATTCATGAATAATGATTTGTCTTTAGTTTTATTTTTGTCATCGATATTTTCAAATTTTCAGGTTTTTTATTTCTATATTTTTTTGCATGCAAGTTGGATGGATGAATGTGCTTTTCCACTCATGGTTTTATTGGCAAAATGGCCCATAATATATATTTTCAAAGAACTATCAATAGTTCAAGGTGAAAAAAACATTCATTTTCTATTTCCAATCAAATGGAGCTAGGCTTAAAATCTTCATTATTAGTAGCTTGATTGAAGTATAATACTTGCTATTCTTCCCTTTATCTACTAGCCAAAAGGAAATGGAAATCTTCATACCATTGTTGTGCATGTATAGTGCATATATTTAAGTGTAAAACAAATACACTTACACAACTTTACATGACCATGTAAAAAGTGTGTCATTTCTATTTGGGGGGGGGGGAGAGGGGATGTTCACATTAAGTTTTTTTTTGGTATGATGGGCCAATCAATGAGGCCCATTGCACCAAAACCAAAAAAAAAGAAGAAGCAAACAAACAAGTTTGGAGATGCACCACACATCTAATTTAAGTAAATCAATATGAATCCCAATAGGTACCCAAGCTCTTGTGAAAGCCTATGCCAAAAATAGTGATGAATAAAGTTAGGAATTAAATAATTTTACTCAAGCAAATGAGGTGGGCAACATAACATGCACACAAGATAGCAACACATTTTGTCCCATATCCTTTGCTCAAAAGTTTACTTTTGTATTATATATACTAGAGCTAAAGGGAAGCTCTTGCACATTATCATATAGTTATTGAATGTTTGTGTTGTGGCAAAGTGTGAAAGAGTATTAGATTTTTTTGTTTGTGTATTGGGCCAATTAAAGTGGCCCATTGCACACGAAAACATTGAGCTTTGGGATGCACCAACATTGGGGTGTGTTCATAAATAATTAATATGTATTATTAACAGATATACCGTAGTACCTGAACAATTTTGGCAACAAATTGTCAAATAATTAGTTAGATTTTAATTCTCAACTTTAGCACTTGGTTTTTTTAATTTTGAAAATTTCGATAGGTAATGGTTGTATAAAATAATAAACAGTTTTTTTATGCAATAGTTTAATGTGTCTAGATTGTTTCAGTCTTCACTTTCTATACTTGAAGGTCTGCGGTTCAAACTTGACAATTGAACTTTTCATTTTATTATAATTTTGGCACAAATAATAAATAAAATTTCAAAAATTTGGCAAAACAAAAAAATTTAACTTATGCCGAAATTGTTCAAGTATTATGATAACCATTAAGAATATATAATATGTACATATACATGCCCCAAAAGTATGAACGGAAATCATTTGCATTTACATGCTCAAAATCAGAGTTTGTTGGGAGCCAAAAATAATGTAAGTAATAAGTACCTAAATTGAAGGTAACCAATTTCCAAAACTATGTAGCACCTTTGACATGTTGTTTGTCAAATAGTTAATTAATTGTGGAATTCTCATTTTGAAAAGTAAAATATGAAAAAAGATTCCATACTTTCCTTCCCAAAAAAAATTTCATTAGATTTTTTTGGGGCAAATATGTGTTGATTGATTATGGATAAGCATAAAATGACTTACTTGACCGTTCTATTTTGAGTATATATTTGATAGCCAAATATGGGCAAAGTTAGAGGTAATGGGTGCAAGTCTATGAACACATCTAGTTTCTAATCCATTAGATTATCTTGTTAATGTGACCAAAATTTGAACTTTGTGACAACATGCTTTTAGTGATCAAATGATAGGGTAAAGCTCAAATGACCCTTATTTTCAAACCTATTTATGCATTTTGTATGGTGGAATAGAGATAACATGGGTGCGTATGATATTGAAGACTTACAATTTTTTTGTTGGCAATATTTTTTCCTTGGAACTTAATTTATTCCAATTTCTTTCTTACTATGTGTGTTTATTTAGAAGAATAGTCACATAGTGCTTTGAAATCTTTGACAATTTGCAATAGATATCATTATGTGCATCTTTAAGGTTTTTGAGCTTTTTGTTAGGGGTGTATGTATATGCATCAATGATATATTTTTGTCCCACTACTATTGTCTATATTTTAGTGTGTTCTTTTTATATTGGCCATGGAGACATACAAGAATCTTCCTCTTTGAGACAACATCCAATTAGTAAGCAAGCAAACTTTACAAATTAAAGTCACAACCTTGTGGCATTCCTTAGATTATATAAGAGCTTCAAGGTAATGCTCATAGAGAACTTGTACATTAGATTAGACTTGTGAATGATGGCAACATTGAAAAATAGTCCAAATTATAATTGAAGTAAGTGTGACCCAATTGTTGCAAAGATATACAATCCATTTGCCAAATTGTGTGTTGGTAGATTTTAATTCATACATAAATGAACACCATGTACTATCAAACATAGTCACGGATGACCTTTTGAACAATGTTGTGCTCATTTCACTTGTTTCAATAACCATTTTATTCCAATACCCAATGGGCAAGTATAGTCATACAAATACATTCAAAATTGCCCAACATCAATAACTACCTTCAATCATAACTTGCTTTTTGTTGTTTGATAAATTTACTTGCAAAGAGATGTACAAAAGCATTTGACAATCTTTTCATAACATATTTATAACCACCACATGAGAGAACATATGAGTATTAACTAGTTATACCAACCTAGTTGCCCACCTTACTATGGTTCTACACCCTTCAAGGTGAAACACATCATGTGTGGACCTTTGGTTTATTGAAACCCCCTTTCACAGCCCATGCATTGTTAATAGTGTGATCACTAGTATTTAACCTCTCATTTTCCTTGGTAGCCTTTTAGCAACATATCCAAAACTACATTGCTACATTTTCACATGCAACTTTGCACAAGATATTTGGTATTACATTTGGCACCATAGTGGATTGATTTAAACCAAATACATCATGTCATGTCTCAATGGCCTTTGTGAATCAATTTAGGACTTCATCCCATTTCGTGGACCTTCCCAAACAAGCACAAATGCCCCCATAAATTAGACCTCCACAAAGGCCAAAATGTTTGAGGCCTCCTTCCATGAATATGTGAAAAGAAACAAACAAACATGGCTCCTTCTAAAAGCATTCCGTGTGCTTGGTCAATAAGCCTTTTGATCAAACTCCCAATACTTTGTAGTAACTATTAGATGACAAATGCAATTATCGAGGAAGACATCATACATCTTCTTCATAGTTGCATGCCATGGCTGTTGTATCCATTGAAGTGGATGTTGGAATTGGTTCTTTTACAGCTAGTGTTAAGACTTCATCATACACCAGAGAAATGGCACAATGTACACAGCGGAAACCATGACTATCCCATGTCTCTGGCATATGAAACCTCCTCCTCAAAGCCGAACACACTAGAAGAGAAAGTGGGATGATGTTGATGCAAAATTCATATTGCATCGAACCAGCTGAAAGTTGTAAAAACTTGCATCAGCCCATTTGATGACAATGATGACTGCCTCACCAAACATGAGGTTCACACTGTCAAGACTGATTTCTTTGAACACAAAAGACCAAAGATCGTGTTGAAACATCGATTACCAGAAATGAGATTTTCTGGGTTCTCTGCTTGCCTCTTCAGAAAACAGCTGCTCCCCATTTGTAACCCAAACACCTGTGAAGCAATGCCTTTTAGGACTGAACTCTCCCAGTGACCAGATCAATGCTGTTGATGACAAGACTGTTGAGCTAGATGCTATCGAACAACTGGCTCATCTCCAGTAGATCAGTGATTAGACAACATCAAGAATACCATATTACCCAGCAAACTTCTCAATTATAGTGACTTACAAACTGATGAGTGCAAAATCCAGCAAAATCATCGAGTTCAAACTTGTCAACAATAATCTCACCTTTCAATATATGTGCATGGTTTGCTGTTAGGACCCCAATTTTAGGGTTTTCCAAATCCTCATGGTAACCTCCTCTTCCACCTGCTTGATTCCCCAAAGTCAACCATGGATCAGGAGATCAATTGATGCTCCAGCTTCAAGTTTTGGTGCAGTAAACTTTGTTACCAGAAACAAAAAAGGTAGTTTCCACCTGTAGAATAATCCACATCATGCTTCTTTCAGCGAGGCGGCATACTACCTGTACTGCCCTTCATAGGATAAATTATCAGATATGGCAAGAACTGACAATCTATCTATCTACCAGACTGAAAAATTCCAAACCCATCAAGATTGACAAATATCCAAACTAAGAGAAACCACAGGAAATTACATGATGAAGAACATTACAAACCTCATGACATCACCATCGTGTTTGGGTAGCACATGCCACTTACTTACTTAGGTGACATCAAAAGGCTTGCACCAGAGTGGGTTGGACCAAAAGGCTGTCATCACAAGGCTTGCTTACCTTGATATTAGAAAACTTATTGTAAGCTTTTACTGCAATGTTGTCAAGCACGCACCTGTAGACAAGAAGGACATTGATTCAAAACTCCATAGAAAATAAAAGAAAACTGTACATAGCTCTTGACTGACACAGTCTTGCATGTTATCCATAGAGAACTGGAAAGGAGAAGATGGATCAGAAACAACAGTTAGGTTGCAGACAGACAGACAGACAAAAGGAAACTTCTAGATGTGAGCTTACGATGTGTGAGGTTAATCAGGCATTGCAAGAATGAATGAATGTGATCTTAGAGAGCTTGTTAGAGGAAGGAGGAGTAGATGATGATGGTGCAAAAGGGTTTAGGGTTTCAAGACACCTTCAAAAGCTAGCCTTGGCAATTGCAACAAGCAGAATGACTCCATCATGTTGCTCTGCAAATACCCACATCAAAGCAAATGGCTTCATGCTCGGTGAAGGTGTTCATCCCAGTACCATCATCCCCTCACCCATTACTACTCCTTGGGTGCATCCACAATTAAACACTTGTTCACCAATGCTTCTGAAATCCTCCGAGAAAAGGAGAAAAGGAAAAAAGGAAAAAAAGACAGTGCAGAGAGCTGGTACAGAGAGCGTTGGTTTTCCATTGCTATGGTGCTGAAGAAGACAATGGGAAAAGCAAGCGAGCAATCAACTGCAATCACATAGAAATATGTAAAGCTTGCAACGTCGATTTTTTTGAGCAAAACAATAATCCTATGCGGTGGAGTACCACCTACAAAACGTGAATATCAAACCCTAATCGGTTTCAGGAGCGAAGATCTGCATGGATCTGGTGCACGGAACCAAGTCCATATTCTCTTCTAGGTACATCCTCCGCTTGCCACCTTCCTGTGCGTCGTGCATGCACTTACAGACGTTCAACCCGTTCGAAGAAGAAGCAGAGGAAGAAGCAGCAGCAGCAGCTCTGGGGTTTCGGGAATTTCTGGCTTCTGGTTTGCAAGCGCAAGGCAATAGGAATTCCGATTTTGAAGAGTAGAGAATATGCATAGGCTAGTGTGCTTCTCAAGAGTGTTTTGGTTTGTGGAAGCAAGGGAGTTGTTAGGGAAAACTGGATGCTGTTGCCCTTGGAGTACTACTAATGCTCATAGAAATCACGCGTTTTTGAAGTCGGGCTCTTGTCGTCAGCAGGGAAATTCTTGTAGTCTGTGACGGTAAGTCTTGGAGCTTTGTAGAGTGGAGCTTTGCGAGAGAAAGGGGCCTTATTGCAAGCAAGCAAAGGTTCGGATTAGGGTTTGGGGTTGGGGCTAGGGTGTTTTCCTTCCTTCCTTGGTTGGCTTTGCAAACGACCGAGCGAAGAAGAAGAAGAAGATGGATAGTGACGAGATGAAGCCGAATTTGTCCTTGGGATACAACCTTCATTTGATGCAGCAAGGTGGAGGACGTGATGATAGAGCAGAGGACGGCAGTTTGCATTCGGCTCTTTCTAACGACGCTGCGGCCGCTGATTCTTTCCAGGTATCGCCCATGCATCTGAACACCAGCTGCGAGAATTTCCCGGCTATGAGTATGGGGGAGTTACGGTCGCAAGGCATGCTGCAATTGATGACACAGGGAGGAGGAGGAGGAGGAGACACGGCCATGCACGGCGCTGGTCAGGATGGCAATGAGAATCGACGTTCTGCTGGTGGTGCTGAAGCAAGGGTTTCGTCTGGCGCGTTTGCACCGGTCGGGAATCTGCAAAGGGTGAAGCGAAGGGGATCTCCTCTTCAGCCTCGACATCGCAAAATTCCATTTCGAGCTTCTCCTGTTGCTTCCCATGCGTCCCCTTGTGATGCCCAACGCCCCATTTTGTATCAAGGCGGCCCGGGCCAGGGCTCACAGCTACTGTCGCAGTCTACATCCCATGGTGCATTTCAGCCTGTTGTACCAACTGAGCATCCTCAGAAATCCATTCTTAGAGCTCCACCCAATTCGTCTCTGAATCCAGGATCAAGCTGGAGCTTGAATGAAGAAGCCTTCCACTACCATCATGACCGTGGAGGAACCAGAAGACCAAGTGTGCATGAGTGGGGTAACAAGCCTCTAGCTCAATCTGACCCTGACCTTTGGGAGTTGATGGAGAGAGAAAAGCTCCGGCAATGGAAAGGTATTGAACTTGTAGCATCTGAGAACTTCACTTCACTGGCTGTTATCGAAGCTTTGGGCAGCCATCTGACAAACAAGTATTCGGAGGGTCTTCCTGGCAGTCGATACTATAAGGGCAATCAGTACATTGATCAGATTGAGTCCCTTTGCCAATCACGAGCATTGGCAGCTTTTCATCTTGATGCTGAAAAGTGGGGTGTAAATGTGCAATCCTATTCATGTTCTTCAGCAAATTTTTCTGTGTACACTGCCCTTTTGCAACCTCAAGATCGCATCATGGGGTTGGATGTCTTGTCAGGAGGTCATGTTAGCCATGGTTATCACACGCACAGGTCAGTATCCTTGGAACTCGTGTGACCTTCCTGCACCTTCAGTTACAAGTTGGAGCTCCCTGGGAAATGGAGTTTTGTGTCTATCATGCACAGAGTGGGCCACCATACTTATGTATTGGTTTTTTTGTCCGGAAAACTTGTGTAGTGGAAAGAAGATCTCAGCTGCTTCAATTTACTTTCAGAGCCTTCCATTCAAAGTCCACCCAGAGACTGGGTTGATAGATTATGAAAAATTGGAGGAGACGGTGTTACTCTTTCGCCCAAAGATATTGATTTGTGGAGGGAGCTCATATCCCCGTGAGTGGGACTATGGTCGCTTCCGCCAAATTGCCAACAAAGTGAATGCTATTCTTATGTGTGACATGGCTCACATCAGTGGTCTTGTTGCTGCTGAGGTTAGGATCCCAAATCCTACTTGTGTTGTTGGACCATGCATTCCATCAGTTGATTCCTTCCTAGTTGGACTATGATCTCTGTGTTACTTTTCATTTGCCTAATGCTGTTCCAGAATTGCACATGTTTGATAGCATTTTTTTGTGAAGTGATTCATTGGTGTAGATGTTCTTACATAGTGTCAGGTAAATTGTCATTTTTACTACATTGTGTTCAGCATGGAAGCTGTGAATTGTACAACTGATTACATTTCTGCTTCAGTTGTAGCCCATCTCATGGCCTTAGGGGCACACTATGTGACCATGATTGAGAAGAATATTGCTGAACAAGTTTTGTGTTTCTGTTCAGGAATGTGACAGCCCGTTTGATTATTGTGATGTTGTGACATCAACCACACACAAGTCCTTACGAGGTCCACGGGGTGGCATGATCTTTTATAGGAAGGGACTGAAGCCCCACAAGCGCACAGTAGATGATGTCCATAATTTTGAGAAGGATATTAATTTTGCAGTTCACCCAACACTACAAGGTGGACCTCACAATAACCATGTTGCAGCACTAGCAACAGCTCTGAAGCAGGCAGCATCACCAGAGTACAAGGAGTATATGAAGCAAGTGAAAAAGAATGCTCAAGCACTTGCTAATGGTTTGAAGAGGCGAGGATGCAAACTTGTGACTGATGGGACTGATAACCACTTAGTACTTTGGGACCTCAGGCCATTTGGTGTTACAGGTCAGTCTTGGTTATCCATCTGACTCTTTCCCTTTTTTGTCTGCCTGTCATGCTTATCCTGGTGTGTCCTTCATGTGACATTTTTTGTACAGTAGCAGCAGAGGCAAACATGCTAGTGTGATAACAATTATGCATCTAAGACCATCATCCGATTTCTGCTGCTGGCTCTGCTTGGACAGGTTGTAGGTTGACCCTTCTCCTTGCTGTTGCTTCATGTCTTTCTGCCTTTCCTTTGTCCCTATATACTTCATTTTGCCCTACACATTTTGTACTTAGTTTTGTGAATGTACTATTTATCTGCAGGCAATCTGTTTGAGGAAGTGTGTGAAGCATGTCACATCACTGTGAATAAGAGTGCTGTCTATGGAGACAGTAGTGCTTGGCAGCCTGGAGGTATCCGTCTTGGTATGTTATTTCAACCTGGCACTTGAATACTCAATATTGATGGTTGTCCTTGGAAATAGGAGATTTGGCAGCAGTTGTGTATTTGCAAATGTGGGTCGTTTGTCTGAAGTAAAGGTAAGTTGTGGGAGGACTTCTAAAGCTTTTTTCCTGGTTTGCCCCACCAGGAACCCCTGCTATGACATCCCGTGGCTGCATTGAAACTGATTTTGACACAATTGCATCATTTCTCCACAAAGCAGTGCAGATCACCCTGGTTGTGCAAAAGGGGACTGCAAAACTACAGCGGGAATTTATCAAAGGACTACAGGACAATAGTGAAATTGTGGAGCTGAGGTTTAAAGTTGACAATTTTGCATCTGCATTGGAAATGCCTGGATTTAAGATATCTGCAGCCATGAAGTCATGATCAGCATGGGGAATAACTGAGCAGGTGTTCCTGCATCTTGTCGACATTGTCAGCTGATTGAAGGCATCAACTGCTTGTTGTACATGTAACCCTTGCTGGTGGATGTATGCTTTGTTGAGCAGATTATGAGCATGACCAATTAGACCTGTCATGACCTCCAGAAGTTGATGACTGAAGATGAGCTCTCTGGCTTCATCCATATGCCCTTGAGTGGGAGGCTGGCTGAGAACCTTAGCAAATATATTTTTTTGCAGATTGATTCTGGGGTCATACAGTAGCTTGGGCCCTTTGTTTTGTTGTCCAATGAGCTCTTGTAACTGGGGAGTTGGAAGCAGTTTGGCATCTCAGCAAAGGAAGTTCCTGCTATTGAAAGAGGTCGTAACATGTGCAGCATTTCTCCAAGGGGGAGTTGGGTACATGTTGGATTTAGTTGTGGTAAACTGCATCAGTAGGTCCATGTTGCAGATCAAGCGATGAGTTCAAGGATCTCAGGTGCAGGAAATTTGCAAGCCAGATATTAATGAAGGGAGGTGGGCATCGGTTTATGCCTAGTGGGAGCCCCTAAACAAATTTCTTTCTCTGTGAACAGTATTTGTTCTTCATCTGGCAACTGCAGGGTTGCAATGCCCACATAAAAGACCATTGCCAACATATGGCTTCAAGAATTCACAAGTTAAACAATTGTTTTTGTGGTGGATGGCCCAAGATTGTCTGGCTACACACCACTGTTTGGTAAACAGCAGACACATTTTTAGCTGCATGCTTTTATTGATCTATAGGATTTGTGCTCTGCAAGTTCAATTGAGACTGCACATAGAAAAAGTCTTATCTTTTGTCTCCTTCTCCAATACAGTCAAGGAGCATTCTTTGGACATGTTATGCCATGAGCATTCTTTGTTATTTCTCTTGCTATGTTTTACTGGACTCAGAGCTGTGGATATTACATAGTTTCTTTTCATCCATTTGGAAGATTCCACTTGTGTACTCTGCAGGGCTTGGGGATTGTCTCAATTAGTCCATGCTGATTCTCTCTCTCATTCACTGAAATTCCAAATTTTAGCATGGCTTTGCACTGGGCATGATATGACATTTCCAGGAAACACAGAGGGAGAGCTTGTAATCTACTTCGCATTGTGGGTTTTTTCTGTGTGTAGGAAGTGGTAGTTTCCTGCACTGTGTGTTTTTTATGCATTGCTGTTATGGGGTTGTTATTCTATTGCTGCTTGGCAGCTGCTATTTTTGGGATGTGGATATGAACCTGAAGTTCTGGGCTGCAACAGCTCATGATGAAATCAAAACAGGTTGTGAAGTAGGAGGTGAAGATGAGGAAAGTTGAGAAGAATCTTCCCAGTTACATGTGCACAAGATGAAGATGAGGAAAGTTGAGAAGAATCTTCCCAGTTACATGTGCACAAGATGAAGATACGGAAGAGACTGAAAATGATGATGAATTCTCCAAGGATATGATACAGGTACATTCCTGCCTGGTGTTTTTACAACCACCCCTGATAAATTCCTTTTCTTGAGCCATTCTTTCATATCTGCATGAGAGGATTTTTGTCTACAACTTCTGGCAAAATTCTGCTTCCTTTCTTTTTGACTTCTGTGAGCTTAGGGAATTCTTGATTGGAACAGCAGGATGCCTTCACTTCTCACCAGCCCAACTGAGAGAGGTAGAGTCAAGCTGGGACAAGGAAAAGAACTAGGGGCCGTGAACAAGAAGCTGATATCTGAACCTCATGGGACCTGGGCCAATGTGCTGAAGAGGCATGTGGCTTCACAGGTTAATTCTTTTGAGGCTGGTAATGACACACCCAGTTCGATCCTTCAACTGTGGGAATTCCTCTCAGATTCTGGTGATTGTGTTGCATATGGACCCATCTGTTGAGCAGAGATTCAATTGCAAGTGCAATTGCAAATCTTTCAGTTTCAGTTGTGCATGATCCCTTGTGATGAAATGTTGCCAGCTCCAGATATGCTTACAAATCCCAGGCTGGACATTGTGGAGTCCCTAAACTTTTTGCACAACTGGGGGATGGAATCTGTCACATGCTTGCACCTAGTGCAGTCTATGGCTAACTGAATCTTAGGGTGTGTGCTTTAACAGAGATTTCGTTCCACTCTTGGTTAGTTGTTTCAAGGTGAGTCACAAATTCAGGCTGAACAACAACAGATCAACAACATTAGTAGAATTTGTGGAATGGTGATAGATATGGAAAAGCAGACTAGATCTGGTGTGTCCTTTTGCCTTCCAAATTCTGACAGCATGAGCAGAAGAGCACAGGGCAACAGACAATTGAACTTGATGGATTCAGGAACAACTTGCATCATGAAGCACAGATGGGTGAGTTGACAAGACAGACTGATAGCACTTCCTGGGGCTGAGCAAATAATGATCACTTCTCAACTGATTCTGAGCCTCTTGGTTGGCAGTGCTTACAAGAGCAATTCAAAAACCATCTTGAAGCTGTTCATGAAACAAAAATGCCGAGACTGAATTATACATGATCTCATCACTAGCAGACACTCTCAAGGTCATCCTGTGTGTCCAGAAGTCTTCAGACTAAGAATTCTGGCATGCTAAGGTTGTCATTTACTTATACTCTGCATGTTCGCCTGTGCTTGGAACAAAAAGTTCTGTCCTGGAATGCTTGACTGCAGTGAAAAATTGGAAGAACCCATATAAGAAACTGCAGCCATGAGCAGTGCAAAGACATCCCTGAGACATCAATTGTATCACATGCCTCCCCTGGAACACAAATGTTATTCTTCTCCTTTGATGCGATAGTTTTATGCCTCCAGTGTACGGGCTTGTCCACCTTCTCCAAAATGCTGAAGCCCTGTTATGTGAACTTCAAACAATGACTTATACATCTGGCATAGGTTCCATCTGCATCTGCCTTTCAAAGGACATGACATTCATGGTAAGAACACTTTCATTATTTTTGACTTCCATGTCTCCTACCAAATTCCATATCGATCGATCATTTTTCTGCAAATGCAATAAGCTACAGCACGTCCACCTTTCTCCAGAGAGCTCGAATATTGTTGGGTGTATCATTATGTAGTGCTGGAGCCACTGCAAGCTTTGAGACTAGGGTTCCACAACCACTGCACCAAGAAGTGTCTCCCATTCACACCATTGACATTGTAGCTTGCACCTGCTGAGTCCTGCAAGATGGTGCCAGGGTAGCTGCCTCCTGCACCAGGCCCATAAATTCCCTCACAAAGATCTGCAATCTCATTGGGTGCAATTGAATTTTGGCCTGCATACCATGCATTGATCAAAGGATTGGAAGCAATCTCGGCAAGCTCATGCCCGATCACACTCACCATCCCATCCACACCAATGTTGTCATTTGGACATTTGAGAGGCGACACAGAGGTCATGAAGGTGGGGACTGCAAACGGGTATGCACATGTCTGGGGACAGAGCTGGCCTGAATTCCCCACCCATGCATATGGCAAAGTGTACCCCACAAGTGCTGGAAATGTGAAGTAATGGAATCCACAAACAGCTCTACAAAAGTCTTGCATCATGACATCGTCAGCTGTGAACACCATGTACACTCCTCCCTTGGCATTCACCGGCAGTGTCCCATTATTCTCTAGCAAGCTGCTCTTGATCACTTGTTGGATGCTTAATCTTGTGAGACTCTTCCCTTGCGAGTAGTTGTCTTGATGCTCACCTGCAATGTGCACTGATGCACTGATGTTTGCCCCTGTTTGATCCCCGTAGAGCTCAACAGTGGTCCACCACTGCTGCACTGAGGGCTTGTTGTTCCCAGTAGCTGATATCGATTCTACAAAGTCCTTGATGATGCCTTGTTGCGCTATGTCCCATCTTCCATACCAGATCATGTACACTTCGATTGCAGATGTGAGCACTGGACCCATGTGGTACTCTACATCCACAGTCGGAGAACTCACCAGTATCTTGGAACTGATCATCTGTGTCGCATCAGCAACAGCAGTAGCTCCTCCTCCTCCTGCTGCAGATCCATGTCTCGCCAACCATGGCCTGAAATCGACATTGAAGCTGTAATCTTGCTGCTCTTCACTGTTGTTGTTGTTGTTGTTGTTGTTCTCCTGTGTTGTCGTCGACACCAGGTCCTGAAAGTCCTTTTCAGAGTCAAAACATGATACCAGCGGCGGCAGCAACAACAAGAAGAGGACTAAAACAACCTTCTCCCACCTCGAGCTCACCATCTCTCCGACCAACTCAGAATCCCCTTAGCACTTGCGCAATGCAGCAGCAGCAAAGCAGCTTGAGCTTGAGCAGCTGAAAGGCGAGCGAGAGAGAGAGAGAGGAGAGAGACGAGGGAGACAGCAGCAGGGCTGTATGCAGCCTTGGGTAGAGTGGTAGGGTTGTGTGCAGGCCGCTGTGTGGAGAGAGTGGCAGACAGGCAAGGCTGTATGCCACCTCTGAAACAGACTCAAATTAATCCTCTAATTTATTTATTTATTTATTTATTTTATGATTTTTTTCCCCTTTGTCCTCCAAATTTTTCTTGCTACCTACAAATTTTTTCATTTTTACCCTTGAGGTAAAAGCACCCATTAGAAGGTGGATAAGAGTAGGGTATTGAGGATGGATTCTTTTTTCCTTATTTTTCCCCTATTTTTTTGATATCAAGAATTTGGTGAAATTTTCCCCTATTTTTTTGATATCAAGAATTTGGTGAAATTTTCCCCTATTTTTTTGATATCAAGAATTTGGTGAAATTTTCCCCAAATTTTAGCAAAATTAGTCAAATTTATGCTATATTTCCCCCTCCCCAAAACTCCTTTTTATTGAAAAAGCAACAAATATTGTCGGAATGACAAATTATTTTTGACAACCAATTTCCGTTTTGTCAATATTTTATCATGGTTTAACCCTAGGTACACCTATACTCGGTGACATAAGGTGTGGCATAATAGTGTGCTTAGAACACACAATCACTTGTCGAATGAGCATGATTGTAGCCTAGTGGTGAATCACTTGTAAGTTGGCCATGAGTCCCAAACTACTAACTTGGTTAAATTTATTGCCTTGAGATTATTGTTGTTGCCAAAATAAGGAGTTGAATATTATTGTATTTGATTCATTTGGCAAATTGTTTTGCATAAAGGAAATGCCAATGTTGGGCTTTTTTCAAAGTGATGTCCTTAGAACTTTATGTGACTTTTTGGCATAAAAATTTAGTCCTTCATATTGATCACATGTCCAACACAATGTTTGTTTCTTAGCAACACAACTAATGGGTCTTATTTTCCAACCTTGAAAATTATATTGCACACACATCCAATGGTCTTATTTTGATGTTCATTATTTTTAAAACATTTAATCAATTCCAAGAAAATAATGAGAATTTTAGTTAAGGATTTTGGAATTATTAGTTAGTTTTTTTGATGGCTCAAATTAAAATTGATAAAAATCTCCAAACTTTTGAAACTGTGAAACCGAAATATATATTTTTTAAAATTTTAAAATTAAAAAAATAAAAACACATTGGGTAGTAGAGACTCAAGATGTGCATCCAAAGTGGTGGTGTCCACACATCTTTTAATGAAGCATCCCATCAAAACTCTGAAATGGAGTATTAAATTATAACCACCCCGACATTATTTCAGAGACATGTCGTAAATGGAACTTGTACTAAGTTCAAGTGACAGTTCATTTTTAAAAGGATTTAAGTCTAGTTGACAACCCTAGAAAAAACTAGTGTAGTGAATGTGGCTACATTGCTCGTAACAAAGGAGTAATCTAGAGAAAGTGAAACACATAAAGTAGCATTGAAATTCCATAGCCACAAAAGTTGGAACATTAAATAATATTTTGAGGTGAGGTTTAGCCCCCAATTTAATATCAAAGTCCCACCCACCACACCCAAATGTTAATAACACTCATGATGAAATAAACATAATCACCATGCTTTTCTAAATCATGAAAACAAAAAGAAAAGGTCACAAAAATCCAATGAACACAAGGTTTTAAATGGCAACATCAATTTGCACTTTGTGATCTTTCCATTGTAATGGCCTTTTATAAAGGAAATTTTTTTGAGCAAAGATTTTTTTGTGCAATTATGTAGGTTGTCGTGTTCAAGTGTTGCCCCAATTGATTGCACAACTTGTCCTTCATGGATGCAAGAATGGAGAAAGTGAGTTCATCTTTCACAAACCCAAGCATTAAATATTGGCTATATTAACCAATTTCATATACTCATTTAGTTGTTGAGTTAACAAACCATTGTTGCTAATGGTCATTCACAACTTTGTCACTTGATTGGCATCAAAAGGTTCAACCATGGCCTTGGGTGTTCTACCTTCATAATGACATTAAGCATGGATTGTTGCAAATATAAGATATTAACATTCAAAGGTTTCACAACTTGATCTAGTGAAGGTTTCACCTTCTTTGATTCAAAATAGTGTTTCTTGATAACATTAATATGCAAGGAGAAAGAGAAATCAACACTAGGTTGCATCCAAAATTGTGGATATGCAATGCCAAAAGCATTCATCAATTTGAATCCACAAAATGCCTATTCAATTTTGTGATAATCATGTCAATAACAATAGAACATCAGGCCTTCACTTGTGTAATGGATCCCAAGAAAACATCCCTACACAATTGGTTAATTAACCTTAACAATTGAATTAAAAATGTGAGCTTAAGATGAATTAAGATCTTTGCACTTGTGCTGAGGTTGATAACCTAATCTTAGGTGGTGGTGGTAGAACTATTGTCCACAACATCACAAAAGACTTGAAAATATTCATGTCGGTAACTAGTCATAAGATCAAAATACATCATGAAGAAATCAATTTGACATATTTTTATAGTTGGCACAAAATCACAAATGAAGACACCCCTTTTGTAAGCAAATTTGATTAAGACATTGATTACCTTCAACAATAGCAACAAATAAGACAAGGTTAACAATGTGTGAATATCACAAAGAAGGTCAAGATTCAACCTTGCGTGAGTAATTGAAGGGTTATCTTGTGACATTTTCACAATGAAGGTCTTCTATTTTGTCATGATTCACTTCAAAGGCTCCAATGTTGATATTCATAAAGTCTTCACCCTTCTCAAGATCTTAAATCTTGTTATTTCCACAATTTTAGCAAGCTTATTGAATTTCAAATGTCACCTAGGGGAGCTTGAGAATTAAGAGCATAATGATTGGAACAAATCTTTCAACTTGGCCACCATTGGTAAATTAAACAAAACTTGTTATTCAATTTTGTCCCATGGGCCATATAATGTTGCCCCATCATGTAGGAAACATGTTTCTCCTTTAGTTGTGATGTCATTCTAATGTGGTAACCTTCAAATAGAAAGGCTCCATTGACACCAAAACCAATGAGCCTCTCCCCTACCTCCTCTTTAATCAACCCTCTTTATTACATAAGAGATTATGTAATGATAAGGTCAAGTTGTTTACATTATCACCTTCAACAAAACATTTAAGAGTGAGGAGGACATGCATTCTTCTCCATGCCTACATCACATATGCATGAATTCATATCCAAGATTAATTATCAAAAGTAGTAATTTCATCTACATTTAAAGAAACAAACCTGCCTCCCAACCATAAATCTTTGAATTCTTTTTAGAACTTGTTCACACATACAATTTGTGATCTCCCAACCTACCTCATCAAACCAATATTTCATGGGATTGTTAAATACATTCAATTGCATAAACAATTTTTGCATGCTTGTATAGTCTATCATGCACTATAAGAAATCACAGTTTTTCAAAAGGCCAACTTGACTAAAGTGTTCACATTGGCCAAAGGGTATGATGTTAATTTTGATTAAAAGTTTGGGGCATGAAAAACACATGTTACATTTGATTAATACATTTCAATAAAGTGACCTTTTTTACCAAGTGTCAAGTCAAGATCTGGTCAAAATGGACAAATGTCCATAAAAATGGCCATTGCTTAATCAAATTGACCATATTGAATAGATAGGGTTTAGTCAAATTAATCATTATGATTTGACACTTCGTCAAATGAGCCATACTCATTTGATAATTTAGCCTACTTGTTAAGCCTAAGCTACCTACTTAACCTAACATAATTAGTAGGTTAGGCTAAACCTAAATTACCTATCTAACTTAACATATTTAATAGGCTAATAAGCTACTTGTTAGGTAATAATCTAGTTAGTAGCCTAGCCTAAACCTACCTAGGACCTAGCCTAGGACCTTTAAGTAGTTTATAACTAAGTAATGTAAACCTTCTAAGTAAGTATCCTAGGTGACTTAAGCTTATTAGGTGGACCTATTAACCATGTAGGTAGCCTATTAACCTAGGCCTACCATAGGTACATAGCCTAGGCCTACTAGGTAAATAACATAGGCCATGTAGGCCTACAAGGTAGGTAGTCTAACCTAGGTCATTTGGGTTTATTAGGTATGTAGCATAGCTAAGGCCATTTAGGCCTACAAGGTAGGTAGCTTAACTTAGGCCACCTAGGGTTATTAGGTAGGTATGTAACCTAACCTAGGTTACTGAAGTAGGTACATAGCCTAACCTAGGCCTACTAAGTAGGTACATAATTTAACTTAAACTATTTATGCCTACTAGGTAAATATGTAACTAACCTAAATTAGGCCACCTAGGTTACTAAATAGGTAACCTAGCCTAGTACTATGTAGGTAGCCTAAACCTATTTAACAGGTTGGTAAGTACCTAGGTAGCCTACTAAATAACATAGGCGTATGTAACTTACTAAATAGGTATAAGCATAAACTTAGTAGGTACTTATAAGTCTTACTAGACTATAACCTACATGTTACTTAAATACATGTATTTATTAATAGGTACTTCTTACCTACATAGGCTAACTTATTTATAACCTACCTATTTATGTAAGTAGTGCAAAAAAACTCAAGTTCATTTAGTGCAATATGTTGAAAACAAATTCATGGAAATTAATTATAATATGTTGGTCCAAAATCATGTTCATTACAATATCTTGTCCAAAAAAATCACCTTATGGGGTGGTGGTGCAATGGTTAAGGATTTGATTCTTTAGTGTGGAGGTGAGGAGTTCAAGTCCCCACATTTGCAACCTAAGCTACTTTAGTTATTTAGGTGATATAATTAAATAGCCTAAATTGTAAAGCCTATTAGACCACCTAGCCTAGGCTATTTGGCCTAACCTAAACATCTTGGTGTAGCCTAAATGGTTAAGCTAAGTGGCCTAACTTAGGCTTAGGACATAAGGTTGGTAGGTAAATAAATAATAATTTTTTGGCATAATTAATTATTAAGTTTATTAATTAGGTAGGTAGGTAGGGTAAGGTAGGGTAGGTAATTAATTAATGTTTTCATATAAATTTTAAATAAAAATTTAAAAATTATATACATATATATAGTCGTTGGCCAAATTATATTATTATCATGATGGTTTAATAAAAAAACATGGTGAAAAAACCAACCAAAAAGAAACAGTCAAAATTGTGAAATCCAAAATGACTTGTCCAAAATGGCACTTTGGTCAAGTTGGACATGGGCACAAAAAAACCATATGAGGGGTTTTTTTTATTGAAATTCCCGGTCAAAAAGGTTGTGATTTCTTGTAGTGATGGGGCATCCATGATTAAACAAATAAAATAATAAAAAATTGAACAAGTTTTTTCTTTTCATCAATTTGAATTGCACCATGAATGACTTGCTACAATAGTATTTCAAAACCTTTGGCAAAATATAACTTTTCATTGGCAACATGAATGTGTTTTTCAAGAAATAATGTTTTTCTTTCACCCCTAACGTGGCTACTAAAGCCTTGCAATGTTTGCATGTTTCCATATAAAATCTAATTTGGGAGTTTATTTCTACTTTCGATTCAAGTGCAAACCTTACATTGGACTTGAGTGATGTCATTAGAACCTAAGACAAACTTTGCCTAAGGTAACTTTGTTGCCCATGTGTTTTAGAAATGTTTATTCAATTCATAAGCTTTTTCTTCTTTTTCTGGATCTTAATGTTCTTTTTTACCTTGTAGCAAGGTCCAAGATTATGCAATTAGATTGCATATCAAAAGGAACATCCATGGGAATTGCCCCAAAAAAATCAAAGTAAAAGCAACATCCATGGGGACATGTATATTAAAAGAAACAACATCAACTAAAGGATTTTATCCCCAAATAAAATTTAAATTTAAAGATCTTAGGGGGTTAAAGTTTTGAAATGATTTCAAGGAATTAGGGACCATGAATGAATAGACATCAAAATAATCAAATATCAAAACCTTAAATATAATGGACACAATCTCAAAAGAAAATTTATTGGCTCTTTGGTTGTTAAAAAGAAAACAAAAACATAACTTGGAAAAAACTAAAAAACTTAATGAACAAAAAATTTGGTAATGAACTAAAATTAAACCATTTTATTGTTTAAATAAGACATGATGCAAATTAGATATGAGATGAACTAAAAATACAAAGGTCACAACTTGCATTGACAACATTAAAGGGTGGTGCCTTTTTGATGTTTTCTTATATTATCCAATGGAAGCTTTTGGAAGATGATCAACATTTTGGAAGAGATTTCATCAATTAAACCTTCTATAAATTTTTACTGAATAACCTTTTAAAATTTTTCACCAACCACATCTTCTAAAAGCTTATGCCAATTTTATTTTTTTAAATTTAAATTTCACTTACTTTTTAAAAAACATCTTCTAAAAGTTTTTGTTAGTTTTATAGTTTTTTGAAACATCTAAGCATATTCTTCATGGATATTTTTAAAAACTTAAAAAATAAATTCAAGCTTATTCCTCAAGGATCTTTTTATAAACTTTTAGAAACTTTCAAACATATTTTTCATGGATCTTTCTATAAATTAAAAAAAACTTTTAAGCATATTTTTTACAATTTTTTTTGAAAGCTTCTAAAAATTTCCTTGATAGTTTATTGTCCATGACAATGATAATCACATAAACACATACATAATGTGAAAAAATTAAAGGCATACATAATGTGAAAAGAACTAAAGGTTTTGAAGAGAATTAAATCTCATTTTGTCCATGCCACACAATGTGATGGTTGATCTTGGTTGCAAGTAGTAACCTTTTGTTGGGTAATACAAAATTGTGAATATAAATCAACATTACCAAGAACCATTGATGAATTCTTCACTTATGGTGATGGAGTTCTGAAGTTTAATGCTCACAAATTAAATGTCACAAATAAAAAAATGAAAATAGAAAATGAAATCACAAATTGAATCACCAAATTGATTTGAATGATGACATTTTTGATTGACATAATTTATGAACAACAATGGGAATCTAAGTGGAATTATTAATCCCACTTAATTAGGAATCAAAATCAATTGATTCCCAAAGCATTGAAGAATCTTGAGAGTGATTTGTAGACTGTAGATGTGAACAATCTATAAACTTGTCATTCAAGACTATGAGTGACTTGTGACTTATGACTTGTGAGGTAATAGGTTGTGAACAACTATTAATGATCCCACTCAAGATTGATCCCAATGAACTTTTACTATCCAATGTCAATGAATGAATCAAGATCCAAAGATGTGATCCCAAGGGCCATTACCAAATTCCTAAATACCAATGTTGTCCAAACCTTAGACACAAAAACACTTTATAATTGTGATGATCAATTAGACTATCAACATGACACACAAGAACACAAAGGTTCTCTCTCACACACACACACACACACACACACATGAAAAATCAATAATGACTCATCATTCCAAACACAACAAAACAAAATCACAGACTTAGGTAGGAACTTGAACTTTAGAAGCTAAAACCTTGAAGAATTGAACTTTGAATGTTCAGTAGTGAGCTTTGAATGAAAGCCATGAAAAATAAATTTGTAATTTGTAATTGCTAACACAATCCAAAAGTAAAGACAACATGCAATGTTTAGTTTCTAAAGATTACCTTGATGGTGGGGGTACCACAACAAGAACCACGACAACCATTTGTCTTGTGTTTTGAGTTTTAAAACAAGGACTTAACGAAATGAATGTTATGAAATGTTATACAATGATAGGGGGATATGTATGTTTATGCCTTCAACTAATAAGTGTTATAATAAATGATCCAAATCAATTGAACAAATTTTGAATGCCTTGTTCAAGTATAAACCAAAAAGGAATGTAGGACTACTTAAACACTCCAAAATGATATACTTCCATTTGGAGTGCCAAAACCTTATTAAAAACATCAAATAACGTCCTATTTTTTGCACCCATGTCTTTTATATTTCTTTCCAAACCTTTGGAATGTAAATTTGTAATTAACAAAATTAATTTGATTATCCTTATTAACACATCTATTTTTATGAAAAAATCCAAGATTCTAGCATCAATTCCACAAATTTTGGTGATTTATCATATAAAAAATTTGTGCCATCATATAGAACATACTTTATTTTATTTGTTGTTAAAATATGGAACAATTTGAACAAATATTGCTAGTCCTATTTAGTCTTTTTCAATAAAATTATGTAATTGAACATGGTCCCTTAACCAACTTTCAGGACATTAAAGGACATGTTTTAATCATCCAAATCACAAAAAATCACCAACATTTTAATCAAAAAGTATGTGACTATATAATGGAAAAAAATTTATGAAATAAATTGTTTTGTAAACATAATGATCATTCAAGTAATGCTTCAAGAGTGATTTTAGGGTGAAACATTCCTTTTGTGTACCTGAATTATGAATGTACCTTGACATTTATTATTTGGACTTGATGAATGTTAATAAGTTGCAATGTTGACACCATTCAAGTTTCAACATCATCATTGCAAAGTCTAAGCTTTAAATCTTTGAAGTTCATTATTTCAAAATTGGCATTACATGATAGTAGCACCATGCAACTCTGTTATTCTAGATCAATTTGTTGAATGACTTGCAAAATCTAGATTTCTAATGAACATTGAGCAACATAACACTTTGAGCACACCATGATAATATTAACGAACCTTACAAAAACCAAAACAATGGAGGTGGCAACAAAGGAATGCAATTTGTGAATTTTTTTGTTAGATTTTTATGTTTACAATAATGCCATGGTAATAGGGCATTACACACATTGAAATGAGGGTGGAGCTTGAGGTTTGGGGTATAATGTTTTATTATTCGGCATAAAGAACAAGGTAAACCTATCTAAGTTAGCTTTTGTCGATATAATAAGAATCATTAGTAATATAGGAAGGTGCATCTATTTGTGAAACATAATTACCAAACAAAAAAGAATGCCCACTTTTTATTAACAGTGCATTATGTAGGCACTTAGCCCTACCTTAACCAAATACCTTGTCAAGGTAAAAGGAATAAGCTTGACCTTGCCCAAAAACCTTGTGATGGTAGGGAATAGGTTTTTTTTTATCACTATGAGAAAAAAGGGTGTAATGCAATTGGCCTTGCAAACACTTGCAATTCAATGGATTTATACACTATGAGTGTTAATAGATAAGTTGCATGAGTTGCAAAGTTGCAACCCACCATATATATGGTGCAACTCATTGCAACTCAATTGCAACCCTATCAAAATAACTCATTTTCAACTACTATGCAACTCCATTATAATTGCACCCATGATGTCATTAATTATCATCTATTTATTAAAATCTAACACATAACATTATGAAGATTTTTGGACATAAATTATTTTTTTTCAAAATATTGATCTCCATTGTCCATTATGATTGTTAACGATGGTTCAAGATTGTGACATGTGGCACAATAAAAATTTATTGTATGGCATATTAATTATATTTTGAAATAAATAAATAAATAAAAATTTCTATTTTAATAACTATGTAGTATCTATTTTAATAATTAGGTAAATCATACATAACCATAGGTAGGTAGGTTGGTAGGTTTTTAAACTTACATATTTACATATTTACTTAGGACCTACCTACCTACCTACCTACCTACATAGTTAGGTAGAAAAGTAGAACCTATTTATTTATCTAGGTAGGTAAGTAAATAAGAAATCATAAAACTAAATGAAATAAAAAATAACCATGAAATTTTATTTTTTTATTTTATGTTTTGCCTTGCGGTTAAGCTTTTTTTAGCTCATCCAAAATGACACATGTATTTTAATGTCAGAACATAAGAGAATAAATTTTTTTATGTAATTTGTAACATGGGATTCAAAAACATAGCATATGGGTTAAATTTTTTTGTTGTTCATTAGTTGCAAGTTGGGTTGGAATTGAATTGCAACTACATAGTAATTTAGTTGGTGACCGAACACTTAAGTGCTCAGGGTAGGCCATATCCAAGGGGAGGGCTCCATTGTTCTAGTGTCTAAACAAAACTTAAAATCTTCCTATTGGTGCATCTAGCGCATTAAAAATCGTAAAAAATGGATTAAAATTGAGAAAGTTATGACCCCCCCAAAGTAGAGGGGTCAAGAATTAAAAAAAACAAACTATCGAATGTTACAAAGGCCAATTCCTGAACAACCAAAAACTTCTAACTTATATTTTGCTCTGTTGCTTTGAAAGATCCAAGATGATTTATAGAACTTCAAGTGGCACTCCTATAACACTTTAAATCATTTAAAATGAATAAGAAATAAGAAAGTTATGAGATTTGAAAGTAGGAGGGGTCTAAAGAAAAAAAAAACACGTTTTGTAAGTTGGAAAACTTGTTTTTCTTCTTGTTATTCCTTTTCCTTTGCATTTCAAAGATGATTTTTAAAGCTTGAGGTAGTGTTCGCATAACATTTTAAATCACTCAAAATGAAACACATATGATGAAGATATAAATAATTGATGAATACATATCCTTTTTGAGTTATAAGTAGTTATATTGTAATCATAACATAGTTGAACAACAATATTTTAGTAGTGGTGCATTAATGGCCATACTAATTGTATCAATGGGAATCATAATTGAAAAGTAGTTGTAAATGTATCCCATAATGGGTGGTGGAAATGTGAACATGTGGCATGATCGCATGTATGTACATTGTACATTAGTTGTAACATAGTTGTTGTTTTAGTGGCACATTTACAATAGTTTTAAATAGTTGCCACATGCAATTACAATGTAACTCTTAAGAAAATCAAACATGATTGATTACATATGTATGTACGATGTGTATAAATTATTGTATAAAAAACTCATTTTCAATTCATTTGTAACTATAATATAATTAATTGATTTTTTGACATGGTAATTTATCTATTAATACACTTAATTTCTAGGGGGATGGTTGCATAATAGTTATATTCCCAAGGGATAGTTGCACAATAGTTGTATATGAGTTTTTTCTTTGAGTTTTGGTTGCAAGGTAGTGTAATTTCGATGGATGCGATTTTTCATAGTGTATTGTAATGGACATGCATTAATTGATAAATGTTAGTTGGATGAATGTTGTTTGAAGTAGGATGGGTTCGTGTTTGTTTCACATATGTCCTTTTGTTTTTTCTAGAAGGGATCTCAAGATGTCCATTAGATAATTAAGGGGATATTTAAAAAAAAAATTACTTTCCATGGTTGAAACATCCTAGAAGCAACCTAGCTTGTGGTTGCCTTGTTCATTTTTAGGCCATTTATAAGTGAAATATAAATTCACAATAAATACTAAGCATTGAAAGCAATGTTATTTTTGGTGTGTGAAATTTCACCAAAATGTTAAAAATAAAAAATTATATTGTTTCACATTGTCCCTTTTTTTCCTTGAAAAATTTGCAAATTTTTGAAAAAAAGTTCTTTTGAAAAATTTGTCAGCACATTTCGACTTTTATTTTAGTTTGGTGGCATTTAAAAAACTAGTTTCTAAAATATTTAAACAAGTTCAAATTCTTTTTTTCCATTTAATGCCAAATCCTTCTTGAGATGTTACCCAATGTTGTAGCATAAAAAAAATGAAAAAAAAAATCATTGATTGAAAGATAGGAGTTCACCCTCACATCAAGATCCCCAATGAAACTCGTATAACTTTTGACTAGCAAAAATTGTTTTTTTGGGACTTGAAAATTATTTTGAAAAATACCTACCTTCCATACCAAGGATTTGAAAGAAACTTTCAAGCACATTGATTTCATTATAAATAGTATAATGTGGACTTGTAAACTATTATTATTGTTTTTATCAAATGTAAAATGACCAAAAATAAATAAATTCTAATGATGATGATTCGTTAGAGCTTGTTTCGGTAGGACATTTTTAGATTCTATACTTTGTAGTTGCTATTTGGATCGTTCCAAATTAGAATATGTTTAAACCATTCCCAAACAAAAAGGTATGGAATTATGTCTTTTTAGATTTTTGTCTTTTAATAGTTTTTTTTTTCCAACATTACATTCATAAGCACATTTTCAATACCTTCACCAATTTGCATCCCTTTTTTTTCAATTGAATTGAATCTTATTCCAATTGTTGAATTAAATTGATTAAATTGGAACTGAATTTAGTTGAATTGGAATTCAACAAAATTTGAATCTAATTCAATTCCATTTAATTTGCATGCAATGTCATTCAATATTTGTGTTCAAATTAAAATGTAATTTCCACATTGAAATGAATTCATGTTTTTCATTAATTGATCAATTGTTTAGTGGTGCATAATAACACAAAGCCCAAATTATTAAGCACTTTGCCATTGAACTATAACAAAGTGCTTAATAACTTTGAACCTTGCCATTGAACCTTTCAATGAAATTTATTTGTTGAATGCATGGGGGTTTTGGAAAGCTTTCAAATGGGTTGTTGATTGGGTAATTCCATGTGGATTTGGATGGGGCTTTTATCAAATAGTTGCATATATTGGGCATGTAGTCGGTGAACTCAACTATTGGCAAACTATTGACACCCAAGAATGCACAAATGAGAAGTATAGAATTCATTTTGGAAACTCATTTATGCTTGACCTACGACTTCCAACACTTGGGAATTAGGTGGGCTTTTTTTGAGGTTGCATAGGTCATCAAACTTCTTGAAATTCAAATTATGAAAACTAGAAGGTTTCATTTTTACTTGAAGTTGTATTTTGCCTTGAAAGTTTTTTTAATGAATACCTAAGTTAGTCATAAAGCAAAAATGTTCTTGGGTGCCACATTAAAAACATCACACCCTCAATGGGTCCAAAAATGGTTGAGGTACCCCATTTGAAACATAAAGACTTATTCTTAGGACCCCCAAATTCACCTTTTTTTCATAAAACTTTTAACCTGTCTTAAATTTCCTTCTTTTTTCTCATGTCAAATTAAATTAATTTACAACTTTTATATAGGCATGTAAAGTATCTATTTTTTTCACTTACAAAAATAAAAATAATAAAATTTATTCAATGTGGGCCATGTTCTGTCATTGACCCAAAATTCCCAAAAATTTCACTTTTTGAAAATTTATATGTTGCAATAGGGCACTTGATTCTTGTCACATTTGAGAGTTAAACATTTTATATACATGAGTAGTTAAGGTGTTTGTGGTAAGAATCTTGAAGAAAAATAATTTGTTTATACGTTGCTTATGAATTTTTGAATTTTTTGTTTTTCATGAGACAAAATCTTGAAAAGTTTACTAGGACTTGTTAATAATCCTTAAACTTATTCAAATTTGAAGTGCTATGAATGAAATAATACTCTAGTAATGTATGCATTTATGAAGGAAAACAAACTTTCAATATGAATGTGCCATTAAGTTTCAACGACATGTTCAGGTGAGGGGTTCACTAAATATTTAATAAAACAATCTTTTTTGATACCCCAACCATGCTTTGACCCAAATTTTTTACATCCACCAAATTTTAGAATATCATCTTCTTCTCCATTGTTTGCTTTGCATCTTTGTTTCGCAAAATAACTCAACTAGAATAAATATTTCTTTGTTTGTTTCATCAATTGGATAAACCTCAATCTTTGTTGGCACATATATGGCCTTAATGCAAGTGGAAATGTTCTATAGTTGACAACCAAAGGTCCTTTCCCCCTCATTAAGAGAAGTCATTGTAAGCAACTTAGTGTGTATAAAGCATTGTTCACATTTTTTTCATATGCTTGAGAAAAAAACAAACTCCACAAGTGCTCCCATAAGTTGGCATAGAGCAAATCTCATGATAAAATTCCTGACGTATCTCCTAACATGACAATGAAAAAGAGCTCAAAAGATGTAAAGAGAAAATAAGAGAAGGTCATTCATATTAATGAAGGGAACCATTTAGGGTTTGAGGATTTCCAAACATTAAAAGAATTCCAAAAATTATACTTAACTTTGTATTTGGGCTCCAAACATTTCGCCAAATGGTAGTGTCATTGAAAGTTGATATCACCATGCCATTGTCGATCCACACTAGGTTATAGATGATTAACGCAAACTTTGCTAACCAAAGCATAATTTAATGTCGAAGCACCTAGAAGTTTAATTCCATTGCATCCTTTTTCCAAACCAGCGAATAATTCCAACTCCCATAACAGTAAAGCCAACATGAGTACTTTTGCAAAATGTCCCCTCAACTACATCTGAAACCTAGATGTGGTTTACTTAGCAACCATGGCAATGCAGCCTAGCTACGGTGGCCTCATAGAATTCCAATATGAATCACATGGAGAGATATTCCCTTGTGGGTTTCAAAGTAGATACACTTCTCTACAGGATTGTAGAAAAACTCCACAAAAGCTCCTCTTTTGAAGGCAACTGCCATCAATTCTGGCCAACCCAAAACAAAGAAACAAACAGGAAGAATCAGTGCAATCATAACCTTGTACTAAGTGTCGAAGTTAAAACGCCCTAATCTAATATGTGTATATAAATCCAGATATTACATGATATTACAAAGAGAAACAGAACACAGCTGCAAAATGAAATCATGTTGGAAATCTTTGGGAAGAAGTTGTAGTCCACATCAATTCCAGTTAGTGGCAAAGGTTTTTCTTAGGGACTATCTATCATAGATGGGTTGGTCACAATGTAGGATGGCTGAATAATGGATTGTAACAAATTTGGTCTGGTGTTAACTTTTGAATGCACCAACTGGTCCTGATATTGGGTACGTACTACAACTTTCATACCATCCTGGCATTGGGTCCAAGACCAATTTTTGGCTGATTTGAGGCAGGTACATCTTTGGTATTGAAACTGGTATGAAATTGGTACAATGCTGGTATTACCCTGGGTCCCTGCCACTTGGCTGATATTGCCTTAGGTCATACAAGCCTGGTAGGGTCATGCCTGGCAGTATTGATACTGGTGTTGGTACCAGGCACAGGCCAATATAGCAGACCGACACTGGATTGAACCTACAAACACTTGCAATGTATAACTGACCCTATTCACTAAATGGTAACACTGAGCAAATCTGACTGCTTTCAGATTCCTAATCTTAATAAAGACGTAGTAACCCTTTGATGACAATGGTCACTTTCATTGGAACAAGTCAGCTCTAGAATTGCAATTTACAATTGACTCAAAGGGTGCAACTAGTTTTCTGATTATTCATTCCAGTGCCTTATCATGTCCACTTTATGAATACCACAACAAACCTCTGAGAAGACAATGATTTTACTGCAGAAACAAAGGGAAAGATGAAAACCCACATTGTACAATAGGGTCTTTCCAGTTTGCAATCTCAACTCTCATGAGATGCAACCAGAAAAAAGTCCGCCAATTCTCCATCTGATGGCTGAGTACTTTTGAATGGTGGATTGTATACTAGGGCCTACATGAGATCTACAGTTGGTTGCTCCATCACCACAAGGTCTGGCTTGAACAATGTGGGGAAAAACTTGACAGATCTGCCTGCCTTGTTCTAATGTGATGATCTTCCGGCCTATGCCTACACTTACAATGGGAGGTGATAATCAAATGAGCACTAAATCTTCACAATGTGAAATTGAAAGAAAACCCTGTTTATGAACTTTTACAGATGTGCAGGGAGAGTGTCTTACATAATTCATGCTGATTATGTCATTCCTGAGGGACACAACACACCTTCAATTGGGTCTATCTGGAACCTGGGGAGTTGACAAGGCCATTCTGCATGAACCTCTCTAAAAGCGCTTGTAGCTGTTTCTGGTCCAAAGGCTGCTCCACAAGATTACCAACCCAAGTGATGTGCCTTAGCAAGAGTATAACTACTGACTACTCTAAAGTCTGCTCAAGTGCTGCTGCATTTAGCTCTAAGAGAGGAGGCTGAAAGGAAGAATTCTTTAAAACAGCTCAGCAGCCATGACCTTGCAGTCAACAACGCAAGACATAATTCCAGATTTCAGCTCTCTAGATGCCTGGAGTTTAGTAAACTGATCAACAATGAAAAGCACACCTTAGAAATGTAATCGTCCATGCCAGCCTCGAAACACTGCTCATGTGTTCCTTTCATGACATCGGCAGTAACAGCAACAATAGGTAGCCGAGGATGCTGGCATCCTTTACTATTCCCATGTTTCTGGTGTGTACCTCCATCACAGATCCCTGGCTCCTCCCTGCATTGTCTGCAGCTCTGAACCTCCCAATTCCGTATCTGCCGTGTGGCCTCATAACCATCCATCTATTCCACAAACACAGGTTAAACTCGTCAATATCCCTGTTGCCTTGATGACCCACTTATGAGTTTCAATCAAAAGCAAGAAATCATCATTGGATTGGCAACAACTACAAACTCAGGAGTTGCGTGTCAACAACCACAATAGAAACATGTACTTTGTGGGCATACACGAAGCAGACAAAGTGCAAATGAACAAGACAAGGCAGGTTTTGTTTTTCAAGTTGCAAAAGAAATTTACCTCAGGCATCTGGATGTCCATCAATATCAAGTCATATTCCATTCCTGCTTGTTGGTTCTTCACAGCTACAACTGCCTCAAGTCCACTATTGGAGGATATAACTGTTGCACCGTATCTTGACAGCATTGATGTGGCAACCCTTCTATTGACCATATTGTCATCCACCTGCAACATAATGAAGAGTCAGCATCACAACATATTTCAAAACTCTATCTTACTGACAACCACTCCATTACTGACATGATGTTTCCTCTAAGAATGATGATGCAAGATCATGCATGGTAAGACATGCAGGACATACCACAAGAAGTCGCTTCCCAGAGAGTAATTGGGAATCGGGGCTTTTTCTCTTGGTGGAAGTCTGCAACTGTACTCCTAAGGCTTGCAACAAAACAGTTGCAATAGTTGAATGCCGCAGGGGCTTGCTGATTGTGTAGGAAAAGCCTGCTTCTCTTAACAGCTTGTCCCCAACCTCGGCCCTTGGTAGACATGTGAGAGCGACTACTTGCAGTGATGCCTTCTCCTTCCGAACTGCTTGCACCACCTGCAATGCAGATGCCTGATCCAGACCCTGCAAATCAATGATCACTGCCCTCACCGCTGGTGCCTCCATTCTGCTTCACCAATTAAACCTCTGAAATCAATGTCACATGCATTTTTATGACCCATGTCACATACTTAAAATTCCTAGCAGTTATTTCATTTGTGGTTTACTCTGAAGAAGAAAGACATACACCCATGTTGCCAACTATGATGTGTGAATGTAGCTACATTGTCCACTGCATTTGGAACATGCTCAGGATGAAACTTAACCAAATGAAAAGTTGATAACTATAGATCAGGATGAACTGAAACTATCCATACTAAGTCTTTGTTGATGAGTCAACCTGGATTCAGATTGTCACCTTTGACTCTGTTACCTATGACAAAAAGTCTTCTTCTACCTCAGAAAACATGCCACCCACAGTTGCATAGCTGAAACAAAACCTAACTCATGGAGCTGCACCATTGATGTACCTTCTGAGAATATCCAGTGTGGACTGTATGTCTCGTGCATCCTCTACAATAATTCCTAACCTCCGTAAATAGCTTGCTGATGCTTCCTGCATTTGTGATGAATTTGGCAATCAGACAGGTAGCTAGAATTATCCAAGGCAACAGCCAAAGCATGGATTGCAGAGCCATATATGTCATTGGCGAGGTTTCATGTCAGAACAAAGATGTCAATGAACTAAGTATACAAGAGTTCTAATTCACAGGTATATAGGCAGGATGGAAGAGGTCTTTCATAACAATGACCTCACAAATCTCATACCTGTCGTACAGGGTGGGTATCGACTAATATAACCCGTGTTCCTCTCAATTTTTGCTCTTCAGTGATTGCTGGCTGTTGGACTGACTTGACATAACCAAGATTTTCCATGCAAGCTGGTTCAGCATATCCTAATGTGAGTGTGAACTCAAACACACTTCCCTCTTCAGGGGTGCTATTCACTGTTAGTTCCCCATTCATCATCTTCACTAGTTTCTGCACATATCAAAAGGCCAAAGGTGATTAGAACCCAAACCCATTGATACAAGCACTCCTCCCAATGGTAAGCATAACAAAAATCTATAGTAATCAGACTTCTGGTGTTTCATGGTCATAGCTAAAACCAATGACGTCATTCACAGAGAATAAGTAGAGATGCATGTACACTTACCTGAGATATGGACAAACCAATGCCAGTCCCACCATACTCTCTTGAGGTGCTGCTGTCTGCCTGGAGAAATGGTTGGAAGAGGCGATGCTGCAGATTCAAGGGGATGCCAATGCCTACACAACATTATCACATATAAGCAATGCAAATTCGACTTCCAAGTTTCTGCAAATTAGACATTACATATGTGCAAATCTCTAGGTCTAGTATTGGTTTTCTCCTTACCTGTGTCCTCAACAGAAACAACAATGGTGGCTTTTGATTCAGGAGGTCTAGAATCAGGATCCTGATCACCCGTGAGTTGCCAAGACCTCCACCGTGCTACTGCCTCTCGAGTGCTCAGAGGGCCTGGTCGCATGCTTATTCTTGGAGCAACCATATCAGTGTTTTGCAATCCTAATAAACAGCTTCCTAAACCTGAACTTAAATTTTGATCACTACCCACCCCACCATTTCTAGTCCCAGTATCACTATAACTACTGTTGGGGAGCACCTGTGATAGAGGTATGTCTCGAGGATGGGGTCCTAGCAACTGCCCACTAGTATGCTCTAGATTACAGCTATCATCAACCATGCGCACACATACAAAGATGCTCCCTTCTTTTGTGAACTGCAGTCCAGGACAAACAATTCAAATGGTGAGAAACTCAAAATGTAGATATGATGATCTAGTGTTGATATCAGACGCATGCAAAACTTTCCAAATCTTCAAGAGGCCAGCAACTTAGAATTCACATAGATTTTGATCATTGAGTATGGAGCCATATGAGAGTTTTACCTTCATGGCATTGCCAACAAGGTTGATCAAAACCTATACAAAACACCATCTAGTTAGAATCCTGATACACAAAATCTCATGTAAAGAGCTCCTCATGATCTTCTTCTGGAATGCAAAAAATACTTTCTTTCTTTGACATTGTCATCATTTGTGCAGACATCATGTTGATTTCTTCTCGTGTGGTACATGCCACCCACCTTCAATGAGTCTACCACCCTAAAAGCTCTCTTTAGCCATAGTATGGAATCTCTCAACAAGTCAGGTCCAGAAATGAAGAAACTTGGCTCACCTGGCGGATCCGTCCAGGGTCACCCATCAAAGAGGGTGGCACTGAATCATGAATCAGTGCAGCCACTTCGAGTTGCTTCTGGAGCACTTTCTCATCAAACATTGAGAGCACAATGTCAATCTCATTTCGTATGTCAAATTGCACACATTCTATTTCCATCTTTCCAGCTTCAATCTTTGATAGATCCAGTACATCATTAATCAGTGCCCTGCAACCCAGAACCCATTACACAAGTCTGAGAATAAAAAGTTGCCAGAAGCAACCAGCATACTAGATAGGAATTTGACAAGAATCATTCCTGGATCTCAACTATCTGTGGAATGTGAAAGGTTGGTGCTCAGCTAGAACAAGATAAAAAACTTACAGAAGTGTGTTCCCACTTGCTTGAGCAATCTTGACATAGTCAAGCTGCTGTGCTGTAAGCTCTGTCCCCATCAACAGATTTGTCATTCCTGAAGCAATCACACCAGACAATATCTTGATGTCAGTTGTAACATGTTTGACTGGGCTTAGGTCAACGACATAATATACTACAACTACAGGAACTTCACCAAACAAAATGGTCTCAACCTCTCCAAGCTAACTGCATGCTTAGGAACTTTTCTCCAATTTACCATGTCCATCAGCAAGTGTGGCAGTGCTAGAAAAGAGATTCCAAAACATGCTGGAGAAATGCAAGTGAAAAGTTTAACCTAGTAACCCACAAAGTTTCTTCACTGCACAGTAGATATTATGGAGGAACTTTTCAAGTTTCAGCATCTTGTCATGGGACCATGTATGAGCTTACCAATGACTCCATTCATGGGAGTTCTGCAAGTGGGTCACATAACACCCAAAAAAAACCCATCAGCATGGAAGCTCTTGAACAACAACTACAAAAGAAGAAATGGACACACCCAAATCAGACAGTAGACTGTGTGATGATTTGCCTAACTTTCTTAGTGCACGTCAGGACTCATTGCTTTCTGTGACCCACTACCTCAATTCAAATGTAGGTATCTTCTCCTCTGCAAAATCAATCTCCTGAAGACTTTTAAGACTTGCACTGGTCCCCCCACTAATTTGGTAATAGGGTTTGGGGCATCACAGTTCATGGAGAGCGGTGCACCCACCTTATCTCATGAGAAACCGTGGCAAGAAAGCTTGATTTGGCTTTATCTGCAGCTTCAGCCGCAATTTTAGCAGCTGTGAGATCTGCATTCATCTTCTCCATGGTAGCCACATCTCTCTCAATAGTATTCATTCTCTTGAGCACCAGGGAGACGATTGCGGAACAGAAGACGACAACTATAGCCATGAGAAGGGGCCAAGCAATGATGGTCCGCAGTGCCAGAAGCTTGAGGTTATGCTTGGACAAGCACTGCAGCTCAAAATTCTGTGTGCCATAAGTCCAGGGCACAGAGATCTCACTGTTGTCTTTTCCCCTACTAGCTGGATCATATAAAGGCAATGCACAGGTAACATTGGAGCTGCAGTTGTAGTATGTGTTCAACCCTGCACTTGGATCTGCAACATAGAGTGCTACCACGTCCATGTCCGCATCATCTGCATACCTGCAACAGAACCTGGATCAAGAACAAGAAGAAAAGACTGGGACCCAATTGCTTGATGTTCTCTCTTGAAACCCTAATCTGAGATTGTCAACAAAGACATCATGGGTCCTCTGGACATGACGATCATACTGTCAAACCTGACTATGCAAGCTTCCATTTGTTTTCTGGAAATTGAAGAGATGATTCTGTGGGCAAAGAAAGTCTTGTGCAAAAAGAGGAAGAATGGAGAGAGAGAGAGAGAGAGAGAGAGAGAGAGAGAGAGAGAGAGAGAGAGAGAGAGAGAGAGAAAAGCTGATAAAACCTTGAGAGTGCAACACCAAAGACGTCTGTGATGTTGAGAGCTGTGGCGACATAACCCCGACAAGCTTGCATGCGCTGGGAGTTGCTGGTGAGAGTGGTGGGGTCGATTTGTCCGTAGTAAGCGAGGTAGGCACCCATCTGCCAAGAGCCAAGAAACAAGCTAGGAGGCGACAAGGTGAAGACGCCGCTGTCGCGGGCGGAGAACAAGGCCATCTGCAAGATTGGGTAGGAAGCAATGTCCACCAGGTAAAGATGCTCATCCTGGGTTTCGTACACCACGGGCGCGTACTCCGTGGCGGTGGCGTTGTAAGGGCATACCTCCAATGTGCCGTTGGGCAAGATGTAGAGGATGCTCCCGTTGTGATCCTTTTCGAAGCTGGGTCTGTCTTCGGCCAGCACTCGCTGGCAGTACAAGAGAGTCTGCACATTGGGTCGGAGGAAGAGAGTCTGACTGGTGAAAGTCGTCCATACACTCTCGTTCAGATTCGGGACGCTTGCTACCAGACCCAAGATCACGAACGACGCGTTCAAGTTGTTCTCTACCTCGGAACTCAGGATCTGCAGGCAGGCAGAACAGTGTGCATGGCAGCATGCATCACGTCAAAGATCTTTTGCTTCTTGCTCTGAAACGCATACCAAGCTTCAAGACCTTTTTTTGGGTCTCGAGAGTACCCATCATCACGGCCGAGGGAGGGAGAGAGAGAGCTCTGGGAACCATCAAAGTTCTTGAGCTTTTCTAGAGTCATGGGAGGGTTTGCAGTACGAACCTCTTTGATGTTGTCGCACTTGAGCTCGAATTCCTGGCGGCTGGATTGCAGCGAGTTATTGAAGAGGACGACGCCGATGACGAGGGCGATCCCCAGGCCGACTAGCACGCATCCAAATCGCACCGCAAAGTAACGGAAGGGGTTGCAATTGGTGTGACATGAAGGAAGTAAACCTGCAGCTCCTTTGCAGATGCATCGCGGGTACTGCAGGACCCATGATGCAGATCGACTAACTCTTCTTCTTCTTCTTCTTCTTGACCTCTGCTGCTGCACTATCCCGTCCCCGCCCCCGCCGCTAATCTCCCTCGCGGCCGGCATCCTCAAATCTGGCTCATGATCTGAAGAAGAAGACGTGATCCGACTGATCCCAAGTTCCCCACTACACCGCCACCAATTCGTGAACTGCTGCTGTCGATCATATTCCTAGAGTCCTCTGTTGCAATGGAAGAAGAAGCCGTGCAAATTCTACACGAGCTGAACTGCAAGTGTTTGCTACTACACCATCAGCTGAGCAATCAAGCCTACTAGTACTACTGTAACAGCGCAGCTTGATCGTCGCATCCAGTGAGCTTTTCATTCTTATGCCACCGTCGATCTCATGTCATGAACCTCAGCAGCAGCTACTCCTGCTTATCCGCGAGCTGCAGGTCATTAGCACCAGATTGCGTGCTACACTATTACAAGCAGCCTCAGCTCCAGCAGCTTCAGCAAATCCGGCTTTCTGATCATCATCACTGCCAGTTCTCTATATCATTTGTGAGAAGCAAGCTAGCGCCGCACATACATACTACTACCTGTTTCTGCATGCAGATCATTCACATGTATGAAGAATGATCACCGGCCGCTCATGCAGCAGTCATAACTGTCAAGCTTGCTTGCATGCAGGAGTCCCGATACCATTCTCATCTGACAACAACTGAGCTCTGATCATCACCTCCAGAAGAAGATTCAGTCTAGTCCCAATTCTGATAAGTGTTGGGCTAGGGATCCAAAGACCATGAAACTACTTTGAATTTCTACAAAAAACCTCCAACCCAAAGCTAATTTAGCTGCAGTTTCTGCTTCTTGTTCTTGTTCTTGTTCCTCCTCGACTACATGAACCGGGCACCATGATCCTTGACCTGCTAGTAGCAGCTAGTAGCAGGTCACAAACCCAACGTCTTAACTCCTTGCAGCCACCACCACCACCACCACAACCTGCACAAGAATTTGCTCAAGATTGTCAATTTGCAACTTCTATGGCGCTACAGTCTAGCAAGCCGCCATGAAATTCTTCAGATCATCGAAAAATTCTGATAAAAAAAGGAACCATCCCAAGCGCTGCAACAACACGATACGTCTGCTTGCAGATTCTCTCCCTTTGACTGATCCTTTGATCCTTGTACGAGTACCAAGCTGCTACTCGTCAAACCCTTTCTTCTTCTTCTTCTTCTTCTTCTTACACAGTTCATACGACTTCTCATGCAGTGTCGGAAACTACAACAATAACAACAACAACAAATTTTTTTGTCGCTACTCCAGCCAGAATCATGGCAGGAAAGACACTAGTGTCGTCGCGAGAGAAGAGACGAGACAAGCAGGAGGCAGGAAGCAGGACATGAGTCAAGAGGCGGAGGAGAGAAGAAGGACCTTCGCAGTTAGTTAACTCGACAAGGTTATCCTCATTCACAGCAGCTTTGCAGTTAGTAAACGGGACAAGCTTATCCTATTCACAGCCAGCTCTGCAGTTAGTAAACTGAACAAGGTTATCCCATTCACAGCCAGCTCTGCAGTTAGTAAACTGGACAAGGTTATCCCAGTCACAGCCAGCTCTGCAGTTAGTAAACTGGACAAGGTTATCCCAGTCACAGCCAGCTCTGCAGTTAGTAAATTGGACAAGGTTATCCCATTCACAGCCAGCTCTGCAGTTAGTAAACTGGACAAGGTTATCCCATTCACAGCAGCTTTGCAGTTAGTAAACTGGACTTGGTTATCCCATTCACAGCAGTTTTGCAGTTAGTAAACTGGGCTTGGTTATCCTATTCACTGCAGTTTTGCAGTTAGTTAACTGAAGATTGCCATCCCACGACTTGACAGCAGCTTTGCAGTAAAAACTAAACCGGACTTGGTTATCCCCAATTCAGAGTTGGTTTGCAGATAATTAGTAGTAAACTGGACTTGGTTATCCCCAATTCAGAGTTGGTTTGCCGTTAATTAGTAGTAAACTGGACTTGGTTATCCTAATTTACCGCAGCTTTGCTGTTAGTAGTAAACTGCACATGGTTATCCCCATTGACAGGCAGCAGGTTTTGTGGTTAGTAGTAGTAAACTGGATATGGCTAACCCCATTTCGGTTAACCAGCAGGTTGTGCAGTTAGTTGTGTACTGGATATGGTTATCCCCTTTGACCAGTAACTTAGCTTTCGCAGTTAGAAGTAAACTGGCTACAACTAGTTGTTGTAGGATTGTCCCCGTTGACTAGAAGCTTTTGCAGTTAGTAAACTGGAGAGGTGTGAATCTACACAGAGATGGATATAGGTTTTGCAGTTAGTAAACTGGCGAGGTGTGAATCTACACAGAGATGGATGTAGGTTTTGCAGTTAGTAAACTGGAGAGGTGTGCATCTACATAGAGAGGGATATAGGTTTTGCAGTTAGTGCACTGGAGATCTGGGAATCTACAGAATAGATGCATATATATAGGTTTGCAGTTAGTAAACTGGAGATGGTAATCAGTAACTTGGGTAGCCCCTTTGCAGTTAGTAAACTGTGAGTGGCTATGAAACTATTAAGTTTTTTCTTTCTTTTTCTTTTATTAGTATTTTTAAAATTATTTTCTAAATAAAATTTTAGGGGTCCATAAAAGAGGTTCAAAGGTCACCTTTGCTTTCTGGAGCTTATTTGAATATTTATTATATTTACTATATTTATTATTATTATTATTATATTTTTTCAATGCTATAGGAAGGGTGGGGAGTCGACCTAGGGTTTACTTGGGATTTTGGAAGTAAAAGAGTATAAGGTGGTGGATATATTAAGAAAATCTCAGGAGATATATTTTCTTTGAAGCTTTTAAAAATGACCAAAAGAGGGAGACCCAAACCCAAAAAATTTAATAAATAAATAAATAAATAAAAATCTCAAGAAAAAAATGATGGGAAAATAATGGTTGGCATAATTTATTAAATAACTTGATCCTTGAAATTTTAAAAGGTGGCCACTAGAAATACCAATAGAAGTTCTTTCCAACAAAATCATGGTCCCATATATAATGTATATATATATATATATATAGTATCAAATAATACCACACCAAATTTTCATACCTATACAAATATTGATATAAAAAATAGATAAATAATTTTGAAAAATAATTTTAAAATGGATAAAAATATAATATAATAGAGTATATATATAGAGAGAGAGATCATATAAAATATTGCCACATTGCCCATGCAGATTTGTACACACACACACACACACACACACACACATATATAATAGAGAATTGGGGTTTTACCCCCCAAAAGGATCCTTTTGTTTGGTACTATTTTTTGCACCTCACCATTGCATGCATGTGTGACACAGGCACACACACTAGGAAGAATCCAGAACCCAAGGACAAAAAAAAACACACACACAAAGTGATTCCCAATTTAGGGTTTAGGGTTTGCATAAGAGAGAGAGAGAAAGAGAGAGAGAGAGAGAGAGAGAGAGAGAGGGAGACTAGTCTAGGGGAGAAGCAAAGCAAAAGGAAAGGAAAGGAAAGGAAAGACAAATTTAACTCAAGAGTTGGTTACATACAAACTAGGCTTGGCTTTTTCATATTATTAGTGTGAGAGGCTAATTAAATAGGGCTTTGGCTACTTCCAACCCATGTGTTGTGGGTGAGTTAAGAAGTTGCATGTCAAGTGTTTTGCATCCACGTGTCGAGGGATGAAATCCCCTGACATCATCATTGTGATGTCATCCTTGTTTCATTTATATATATATAGATATTTATTTATTTATAGACTTTGCTTTGAATTTTTAAACCCCAAAAATTTTGTGTTCTCTTTTCATGAGCTTCCAAGCTTCTCATATATTATATATATATATATATATATATACCTACCTATTTAAATAGATTAATTAATTAATTAATTAATTAATTAATTAACCTACCTACCTATATATGCAATGCAAGTGTATTATTATAATAGGGAATTGGGGATGATGGGGGAGGTGGGGTGGGTCCATGTAATTTTTTTTGAAAAAAAATAGTATTATTATTTTTCTAATCTTTTGCACTTCACATTCTTTTTTTTTTTTTTTTTTTTGGTTCATTTT
>Ga0116227_10002500_pt1 | contig 41602 bp, 32 predicted proteins | sample S1TSphgellanicum_FD_89693 | JGI IMG/M metagenome (GOLD analysis project Ga0116227, IMG submission 89693) | Host-associated microbial communities from peat moss isolated from Minnesota, USA - S1T2_Fb - Sphagnum magellanicum MG | ecosystem: Host-associated > Plants > Peat moss > Unclassified... | reverse complement strand
TAAGTTATCAAGGAATAATTGAGAATATTCTCAATTATTGAACGTAGTTTTAAGGTTTCAGACCATGATGTGGGTTCAAAAACCCAAAAAATTGGTTTAATTTGAAAAACCTACCCTTGAAAGTGCCCCCTGCTGTCTTTGGTGATGATCTCACAAAATCGCATTGCTCCCCCCTACCTCCGGCACAAAGAATAGAAACAGGGAACCATCACCAGAGTAACCACCGTTGTCCAAGGCAGACCAGAGAAGACAACCACACCTAATGGTTGGAGGAAAGCGGCGCCGCTGCCAAGACCTAGGGCGAAGGGAAACATCCCTACCATAGTGACAATAGCAACTACCAAGACTGATCGCTCACACTGAGGAGCAGCTTGGAAGATGGCAACTTGGGGACTCACCTGTTGTTGCACCTGAATTTGCTGAGCTAGCTTTACCATCACTATCGCCTGGGGTAGGAAAATCGCTGTCAACAACACCAACCCAGCTATCGCCATTACCCCCATAGTTATGTGGGTGATGTAGATTGCCAAAATCCCCCCAGCTACGACTAAAGGGAGAGTGAATAGGACCACCAAAGGTTCCACCAGGGAATTAGCCTCCACTGCCAGCACTACAAACACCAAAAACAGCGCCAACCCGGCTACCAGTAGGAGTTCACCGGGGAGAGGGGGGATGGGGAGAACGGTGACATCGGCAGGTAGATCTAGATCCGGAAGTACCCCATTGATTTGGTCTAGCGCCCGACTGAAACTGGCGTAGGGATTGAGATTACCAGAAAGTAAGAACACCTGCTCCTGATTCAGCCTTTGGATTTCCGTCGGGGCCTCACCCTCAACAACTTTGGCTACATCACTTAACCGTACCTGACGATGCTCTTGAACAAACAATGGCAAACTCCCCAACTGGGAAGCAGCAGCCACTGCCCTCTCATCTAACTGCACCCGCACATCTACCAACTGATTCCCCCGCAGCAACTGGGTAGGTACACTCCCAGTAATGGCGGTTTGGATGGTCTGACCAATTTCCCCTGCAGTCAACCCTAGGGCCGCAACTCGCTCCCAATTGGGCAGGACCTGGATTTCTGATTGGGGTGCATCGGCAGGGAGATGGAAACTGGCTAAGCTAACTTCTGACTCCAGGGTTGCCAATACCTGTTCCCCAACCTGGTGGAGGATCTGTGCATTACTGCCCTGCAATATCAAATCCAGATCATCCCCCCGAAATAGAGAATTATTCAGCCCACGCAGAGATACTGGAATTAAGTCTAGGTGGATATCCACCAGATTTAACCCCTGCAACTCCTGGGATACTCCCTGGATATAACTGCCCACATCCGTGCCTTCTTTAAGGGTGATCAGGGTGGAACTGCGGAGCGGATTGGCAGTGGTGGTATTGCCAAACAGGTATCCCCCTACAGTGGAGACTGTAAACTTGGTGCTGGGCTGGTGGCGGAAAATCCCATCCACCGCGCCCATTACCCGTTGGTTAGTTTCCAGTGTAGTATCTGGGGGAAACTGAGCCAGCAAAATCACCCGTTCCGGACTTAGCTGGGGGAAAAAATCTAAGGGGACTTGGGGTAGAACCCACAAGCTGATCACGGCCCACACCAATAGGGACAGGGCCACGGCACCATAGCGCCAAGGCCAGACCCTGGCTAGGAAGTTGCCACATCCCTTTGTGGTTTGTCGAACTTGATGGACAGTGGTCAGAGCCATTGGCACAGCAATGCAGATGCTAAGAATTAACTCGTGAAACAGGCGAGAAATTAAACCACCAATGAGCAAAAACGGCAACACTGCCCCTAGGAGGGCACTACCCCCGGCTACTGCCCCTCGTTCCGAACTTAGGAGGGAGTAGTTCACCACCAGCACCACACCCAAAATCAAACCACCCAGGGTGAACAAATTCAGGGTCGCACCAAATAGTCCCAAAGCAATTATTGTTCCCAGGACCACTAGGGGTACTGGTAGCAATACTAGTAAGGCTGACCTCCAGGAATTTAGACACCAGGTCAAGGCGATCGCTACGCATATCAGTCCCCCTGCCACTGCCATAGTTATATTGGTAAAGGACTGGTGGATGAAGCGGGACTCATCCCAGGTGGTGGTCAGTTTTACCCCGGCTTTTGTGACGGACTGGAGGTGTTTTTTCACTCCCTTCACCACGGACATGGTCTTGGCATTAGGCTGTTTTTGGATACTGAATTTGATTGCCTCCTCCCCATTCAGGTAGGTGTACACCTGCTGTTTTTCCATCCCATCGACCACCGTAGCAAAATCCCGCAGGTAGACATGATCCGCACCAGTGACTGGGAAAGGGAGATTACTAATTTCATCCACAGTTTGAAAATGTCCAATGGTCCGTATCAACGGCTCTGAATCTAGACCCCAAATCCGTCCCCCGGCAGTGTCCTGGTTACGGTTTTTCAGTGATGCTAGCACTGTACTCAAACCGACCCCCGAAGCCTGTAACCGTGGTAGGTCAACATTAATCCGCACCTCCTCCCTGACTGCTCCGGAGACATCTACCGTCCCTACCCCTGGGACCAAACCCAGTTCGGTAGCTAGTTCATTCACAGCAAAGGTCTGCACATCTAGGCTGTGGAGGGAGGGAGCAGTCAACTCAAACTCGTAAATCGGAAGGAGGGAGTCTACCTTAAATAGCCGGGGTTCTTGAACCGAATCTGGTAGGGTCCTTTTCACCTGGTTCAAGGTGTCGTTAGCTGCATTTAGGGCTTGGTCAATATTAGCCTCTGGTCGGAAAAACAAATCCAAACTCACCTGTCCCTCACGGGTTCGGGAAAAAACCTGTAGTACACCATCGGTGGTAGCAAAAGCCTGTTCCAGGGGTTGGGTAACTTTTATCACTGCCACCTCCGGTGCCAATCCAGGGGCTTCGATCCGGACCCCAATATGGGTGTTGGTAATAGACGGCAGTAGATCCACAGTGAGGTGGGATCTGAAAATGACACTTAGTACAACCAGCACCAAGGTGAGCATGAGCGTGGCAATATGTCGGCGAACTTTGGGCATTGGAGAGATTGATCTGTTCTGACGTAATCTAAAATACGGCTGATGTGAGTTGGCGGCTGAAACAGCGCATTGTTGTTTACAAGGCTAGAGTAAGGCTGCAACCTTTGATATTGCTTGAGAATTTCTAAATTACATCAGGCGGAAAATCTAAGATCCTTTTTCCCCTAATCCAAAATCTAAAATTGACAGTCTTACCCTGTCCCCATCTTTTAAAGGCTTACCGCTGCGGACTACGTAGCGATCGCCTGGTTGGAGGCCGGAGAGGATTTCGACTTTGCCGTCTGCTCTTTTACCTAAGGTAACGGCACGGGCAGTGACTTTGGGCTGGTTGCCAGTGTTCTGGAGGATGAAGATGGTGCCGTTGTTGGCTTCGGGTTGGGTGGGAATGGCGATTTGGGGGACGATGATGTGGGGTACAGGTTGGGTGGCAAAGTTGACTCGGGCGAGGAGACCGGAGCCAATTTTACCAGTGGTATTAGGGATGACTACTTCCAATGGGATCAGGCGGGAGGTGGTATCGGCAACGGGGGAGATGCGGGTAACTCTGCCGATGAGGGGTAGGTCGGGGAAGGCATCTACGTGGACGGGTACTGATTGGCCGATTTGAATTTTGCCTAGGTCTAGTTCAGAGACTTGGACGATGACTTTGACCCGGCTCAGGTCAGCGATTTTCAGGACTTCACTCCCTGGGGAGAGGAGGTTCCCTGGTTCCGTGGATTTTTGGATGACTACACCGCTGATGGGGGAGGTTAATCGGGACCAGGCTCGTCTTTCTTGGGCTTGGGTGAGGGTGGCTTGTTGGCCAATGACTCTACCTTGGGCTGCGGCTACGGCTTGCTTTTGGGTACGTACTGCTTCTGTGGCTACTTCCAAGGCATGGGTTACTGTCTGCACTTTGAAGTTGGCTTGTTCGGCACTTTTTTGGGATACTGCTCCGGCTTGGTAGAGTTTTTGCCAGTGTCGGTCATCGGCTTGGGCTTGGGCTTTTTCTAGTTGGCAGCGTTCTACTTCTACTATGGCTTTATTTATCTGGGTCCTCGCTTTGGTGACTTCTAACTGCCGCACTTCTAGTTCTGCTTGGGCTTGTTTGACGGCAGTCTGTAGTAGGGTGTCGTCTATTTGGCCTAGAATTTGCCCCCGGGTGACGGTGTCCCCTACATCTACCTTCAACCCCAGTAGCCGTCCTTCGGAAAATGCTCGGACTGAGACAGTTTGGTAGGGGGTGGTGTTGCCGATATAGTCTGGTTCTTGGCTTAACTGGCTTACTCGGGCGATAGCCATGTCTACTGGTGTCCACTGGGGTTTCCCTTCCGCTGAACCCTTCGCTGGGGTGCTACAACTTGTACTGAGTAGTCCTAATCCTAGTAGATAAGTAACTAATAATATTTTGGTATTTACTCCCTGGGGCATGGTTTTTTCTCCTACTGCAAGGCAGTGGGTGATTAAAAGTTTCTCTCAGGTGTGGTTCTTCCCGCTGGTAGTTGAAATTATAAGGGGTGTTGTGAGATATTGCCTTTGTCGCGGTTTGGGGATATATTAAGAATGGTAAATAACTATTGCGTTTTTCGGTTTTCCAGTGTTGATACCCAAAGTAGACACGTAAGGTGAGGAAAGTATTAAGTGACATCACCATTCAAAATTGTCGAAACTAATGCAGAACAACAGATAAGTGAGTTCTTCCGAGAATCAGTGGGAGTGTGGCGTTCAGAACGACGCTATTACACTCTCCCGGATGGCGAAAGCAAAGAAATGATCAGTATCATCACCATTAGATTTCTAGTTCAGGGATGTGAGGAGTTGCAAAAGCTAGCTGATAAGCACAACTTGCCTAATTTAGTCAGTTTGACCTGTGGTGCAGAAGTGACTTGGGAAAGTAGTGATATTTTGAATCATCGGCAAGAGTCTCAAGGTTCCACACTATTTGGAGCTTTGGGAAATACTTTATATCGCGATCGCGGTTTTGCCACCTCTAAACCAGTCACTGCCGAATATTATTTCTCAAACACCAAAACCCTCTGTTTACGCACTGAGTATAACAGTTCTCTTTTTGAGGAAGAATTAAAGCTTATTGGTAGTAAATATCGTACAAGGCAGAGTATCATTTCTCGCGCTGGCGAGCAACTGATGATTGGTCAATACTTAGAAAAGCGGATCGAAAAGTTTGTCTGCTAAATAAATTGTAAATTTTTATGACAAACTTTCTCATCAATCCTTGATAGTGAAAATTTTATGTTAACCTTGAAAGTGTGAGAGATCAATTCGGTAGGCAAGCGGTTTGTTGTTAGTATTGACAGGCTTAATCCTTTTGGTATTTACAGGCTTAATCTCCGAAATCTACGACTCTGCACATTTTTGATTTGGGAGATCCTTTATGTCGATTTATGTAGGTAACCTCTCCTATCAGGTTACGCAAGAAGATTTGAGCGCTGTCTTTGCAGAATATGGTGCTGTGAAGAGGGTTCAATTGCCTACTGATAGAGAAACAGGCCGCTTACGAGGCTTTGCCTTTGTGGAAATGGGTTCAGAAGCTGAAGAGACAGCAGCTATTAACGCACTTGATGGTGCTGAATGGATGGGGCGTGGACTCAAAGTTAACAAGGCTAAACCCAGAGAAGACAGAGGTGGAGGTGGTCGTTCCTTCGGTGGCGGTGGCGGACAACGTAACCGTTGGTAATATTAAGAAACAGATAATAATGAGGTTCTAGCCTCGTTTCTATCAGAACGAGGTATTCTGTATGCCAGAGCAACACTGCCAATACTTGCAGTGTTGCTTTTTTTGTCCAGTTCATCATGAACCTTTTGAGTAGCAGAAGAGTCAAACTTCATATTAAGTTAGTTCTCCAATAGCTAACTACTAAAGAACAGCTGAGGGGCGTTTGACATCCGGAGATAGGGGAGAAATTAATCTTTCCTCTCCTCAAACTAAAATCTACTCCCTTGCCGCTGCAAGAAAACTTAAGTACTATTACAAAATTGTTTCTTTCTGCCCCTAACTCCTGATTTCCTGATCTGTCCGGGTATTCACACTAATAACTCGGTAAGTATCTACAGAAGAAAAAAGCAGTAGACACTTATGGATATCAAACTTGACCACAACACCCCACTACATCTGGCAACTCTGTTTGTTTCACTGCTGCGAGCAGATATTACCCCTGATCAAATTATGGTGGGTATAGTTCAGTTAGCAAATGATACTAAAGACTTACATGGCATCAAGGCATCTGTTGAATGTCTGCGCTCAATGCTAGGATCACTCCACCTAGACACGAATGCTGAGGGACTTTCTGAGTTTATCTTATCCCTAGCTGCCCAAGGTATTACCACCCTAGTCTTACTCGATGCCTTGGCTATTGCCTGTGATGAGTGCGGGTTAATGAACTCTGGTATTATTCGCATCACTCACCAGAGATTACGAACGGAAATCTATCGTCGCACTGGCTAGGTAGTGGTATCAATGGCAGGGGAGCCGGGGGCAGATTGATCTGTTGTCCCCTAATCCAAAATCTCTTACTCCAACTCCCAGAATAAAAGGAACTGGGCGTTGCTGAATTATAGAATGATTTTGCCCGGCATGAAACTAAGCCTTAATTGTTCCATACGGCAATTCATCCCGCAAATATGCAACGCCAGAAACTGAACTTAGCATGATGATCGCAGAAATGCTTCCCTGATGACAAAAACACATTACTCGCTTTGGAAAGTGAGTAAATTTTTTTTAATTATTCAGATTTGGAACAGCAAATGTATTTCGCACGCAATTCAAAAATTGCGGGTTAGTCTAGTTCAGATATGGTCTATTGAGCTGCTGAAGCTCGCTTTTTCTTTAACCATATACCTAGACCAGCTGCGATTACTGTACCACCTACAGATAGAGGCTCAGGAACGCCAGGAACGAGGTCGGCAAACGACCCAGCACCGTAGACTACGCCGGCGGTGTCTTGGGTACCAGTACCATAACTTGAGATAGAACCATAGTAGTTAGCTCCATAAGTAATTGTACCACCACCTACAGAAGTGTTTTCAGTAATGGCTCCTGAATTACTTACATTGGAATTATAGTTTTCATAACTACTACCGAAACCAGTAGCTACGATTTCATAGTTTCCATCACTTAGAGTTGTTGGAGTAATTGAGGTATAGAGGAAGTTGTTGACTAGTGTAGTACTACTTGAGCTATTCAAGGTTACACTTGTGACTACACCAGTAGTTGAGTAAAGTGAAACAGTTATATTTACTCCTGACGGAATGGCAATGCTTCCAGGATCAAACGCACCTAGTAAATTTATTGTAACTGGTGTGTTAACTGTGAACTCCTGCGCTAGAGAACCAGTCCAGGCTTGGTTACCAGCAACATCTGATCCTGAATAGGCAGTGGTAGTAACGGTGGCAGCTTTAGCACTGCTACCTCCAACCAAGGATAAGGCTGATGTAACTGCTACTGTTGCGCCCAGTAGGGATAATTTTTTGGTCAGTCGGTTCATGGAGATTCCTCGTTAAAATTAATCGCCCGCAGCTGTTGTAGTGGATTTAGATTCAGTTTGTCACCAGGTAAACTTTGTTTTTTCCTCTTGAGTAGTTAACTTCAATGTTGGTTACCCTGATAGAACGCAACATATAAACAAGCTAATGTTTACTTTGGCACCAAACTTTATAAATCTCACTGTCTCTATAAATACAACTAAACAGTCAAAATATGCAACACTGTAGGGCAGTCTTCATGAAAAAAATATAATTTGCATGGACTACTTAGAGGATGTTTGAAAAGTCCTTCAGCGTGGATTTTACTACTCCAGCCTCTGAGAAGCGGCTACGAAAGAATAACGGTTTTGGGGTTTGGGGTTTGCGTTTGCTTTTAGCGAGGCGTTGCGTCATGTAGAAACTGCGGCTACGCCAACACCCCACTGAGTTGCACTTGAGGCTCAATCTGACCCTTTTCAAACACCCTCTTAATAGTAATTTCACAACTAATGTGAAGAAGTTTAGTACGTAGTCTACCAAAGTAATACATAATATTTGACCGAGAGGGTGATATTAGAGAACTCCATAAAATGATTGATCCTGAATGCTGAATGAGGCGATAGTGGAGTTCAGCATCTCAACTCATAGCGATAGCTAGAGATTCTTCCTTGAACAGTATTCCACCCACCATGAGATCGGATCATTTATTTCTTGGCTCTCTCTTACGGTGGTATTCGACAAAGTATGTTAATTGGTTCACGTGTACTACCACCAGAGATAATTCTAATTTTTCAGTATTTCATACCCCAAGCCAATTAATCTTGGGGTCTCTTGAGGGTTATAGTGGGTTGCTGTGTTTCGATTTTTAGGTTCACACTTTCCACCCAAAGGGAATAGGGAGTGGGGGAGAGACTGTTCTCTTCTCAATCCAAAATTCCCCCGTTACCAACCCTAGTAATAATTCGCCGATTTCCGGTGATTAATTGCTGTCACCCCATCTTGATTCAGCACCTTACCATGATCCACAGTTGCATAGACCAACCAATGATCTCCCGCCTCCATCCGGCTTTGAACGGTACACTCTAGATAAGCCAAGGCACCAGACAAAATAATTCCCCCATTACAAGCGGGTTGGGTTGCTAAATTGGCAAAGCGGTCCTGTCCTGGGGCGTAGGTTTTCATGAACTGCTTTCGCACCTCCCTCCCTTCTGCCAAAATATTCACCACAAATTGATTACCTGTGTGGGTCATCGGTTCCATCGCTCGATCCTTAGCCACTGCCACTGTTAAACCAGGGGGATTAAAACTAGCTTGATTTACCCAAGATGCCAGCATCCCACTGGCCACCTCCCCCTGCTTAGCTGTAACTACGCACAGGGAACCGATAATTCGTCCCACTGCTTGTTCCACATTCGATGCAGGTTGTCTTGCCACCACAACTTTTTTCACCTTTTTCAAGGCTTGGGCAAAATCCGTACCTGCTTCTTCACAGGTTTGAAGGGTGACTTCATTGGGTTTAAACTTGACGCGGATGGTATCAAACCCAAACATATACCCTGCATCCTTCAGTTTCCCTTCAATTAAATCCACAGCCTCCCCACTCCAGCCAAAGGAACCAAAAACACCGGCTAATTTATTATTGGTGGCTGTGGCCAGAATAATCCCCAAAGCCGTCTGTACAGGTGTAGGTGCGTGGCCCCCAAGGGTAGGGGAACCGATAACAAAACCAGCACACTTTTCCACAGCAGCACGGATCTCCTCAGGTTCCGTAAACTCACAGTTAATCGACTCCACATTCACCCCAGCTTTGGTCATGCCATGGGCGATCGCCTGAGCTAAAGTAGTGGTATTCCCGTAAGCGGAAGCATAAATCAGGGCGACGGTGATTTCCGAAGTGGTTTGTTGTTGACTCCAGTGCCGATAGGATTGGGTAAGTTCAATCAACCCATACCGGACCAAAGGACCATGCCCAGTGGCATACATTCTCACGGGCAAATCTGCCAACTTATCTAAAGCTGTTTCTACCTGCCGAGCATGGGGAGCCATCAGACAGTCAAAATAATAGCGTCTATCCTCACTAAAGATCTCCCAACCCTCATCAAATACCTGATCACCGCAGACATGGGACCCAAATAACTTATCCGAGTACAAGATTTCTGTTTGGGGATCGTAGGTACACAGTTGATCTGGATAGCGAGGGTTAGAAGTTGGGATGAATTGTAAGTGGTGCCCTTTACCTAAATCCAGGGTTTCATCCCCCCGCATAATTGTCATTGGCAAATTGGGATTTTCCAATGCCCCCCGTAAATTAATTGCCCCTGGATTAGAACAGACAAAGGTAATTTGGGGAGCAAGTTCTAGCAATGCTTTTAAAGTAGCAGCCCGGTTAGGATTGACATGACCCAGGATGACATAATCGATAGTTGTAATATCTAGCCGTTGCTGTAAAGCTTGGAGATAAATCTGCGTAAACGTCTCACCAGGTGGATCTATTAGGGCCACCTTGTCCCCCTGAATCAAATAGGAATTAGCTGTTGTCCCCTTAGCTAAGGCATATTCAACTTCAAATCTCAATCTTGACCAACTGCGCGATCGCACTATGGTTGTATCCGTCCCAATGGGGATGATTTGAACGTCACGAGGTTTAGTTGTCATAGGGAATTTTAGATTTTAGATTTTAGGTTTTGGATTAGGGGACAAACAGATCTATCTCCCCCGTGCCCCCTGCCTCCCTAACTTAATAATGATTACCAACCTTACGGTGGTGAACTGCTGTGAGTGCATCGGGTTTAGATACCCGTCCAGCGTAGACGGTGCTGTATACTGCCCAGTGGTCACCGCAGTCCATCCTGCTGACAACTTCGCATTCCATGTAAGCTAGGGCATCACCCAGGATTGGGGCACCATTCTGGGCTGGTTGGGTTCTCACGCCTTCAAACCGATCAGCACCGGGGGTAAACCGCTTCAAAAAGTGCTTCATCAGCTTTTGATAGTTGCCTTCTTCCAAAACATTGAGGATAAAGCGATCTCCTACCTGCATGAGTGATTCTATGGCCCGATCTTTGGCTACGGCGATGGAAAATCCCAGAGGTTTGAAGCTAGCTTGGGTAACCCAGGAAGCTAACATGGCGCTGGATACGTCCCCTTTCTTGGCGGTGATGATGTAGAGTCCCCCACTAATTCTGCCTAAGGCTTTATCTAAATCGGCATCTAGGGATTTCATAGCTTTGATGCTGCGATCTCGTGTCACCCACTGTCCTATGTCTGTGCCTGCTTCTTCACACAACTTGTAGGTGTTTTCTGTAGGTACTTCCCGAATATGAATGATGGGAAAAGCTATGCTTAATCCTAGAGACCGGAATTTATTCAGGATGGGGTAAGTAGGTTCGTCGTCTCCCCCACCGGTTTCAAAAATCCCAATGGCCTGTTTATCTTTAGTAGACCCTAAAATGGTACTAAAGGCAGCTTGAGTTATGGGATTCCCCTTCGCTGGTGGCATCCCTACCACTAGTCCGGTACAGCGGCTAACTATTTCCCTCAATTCTTGCAAATCAACTGCTGTTCCCAGGTCTACTAATTCCACTGCAACCCCGGTTTTACTAACACCGTTGGCAATTGCTTCTGCTAGTTGATTACTATATCCATAATCAGCGAGGTAAAAAATTCCTACGGACGTTTCCGCCTTGGTTTGGGTCTGGCTCCAAGTGCGGTAGCGTCCTGTGAGTTCCTCAACATTATGGTACAGTAGGGGGCCATGCCCTGTGGCAATCATCTTAATCTCTTTGAGTTCCCCCATCCGCTTCATAGCAGACAACACAGACCGAGCATTTGGTCCCATCAAGCAGTCATAATAGTATTGAAAATCTGCTTCTATCGCTGCTAGGTCTTGATCAAAGGTACTATCTGAACAGTAGTGTAGCCCAAAGGCATCGCAGGTAAATAGGGTTTTAGTTTTGTGGTCAAAGCTAAAGATGGTGTCCGGCCAATGTAAATTGGGAGCAATGACAAATTCTAGTTCATGGCCAATGCCTAGATCCAAGCGATCGCCATTCTTGACAATCTGCCGCTGGAAGGGTTGGTGGACTAAGTCCTCGAGGAACTGGATTGCTACTTTAGAACCCACAACGGTAATCCCTGGTACCAGTTGCAGCATATCCCTGACCAAACCGCTGTGGTCTGGCTCTGTATGACTGATAATCAAGTAATCGATTTGGGCAGGATCTATCAGCTGGGTCAGGGTATCAAAGTACATCTGACGAAATTTCTCGTGGGAGGTATCCACTAAGGCAGTCTGCTCACCGCGAATTAGAAATGAATTGTAGGTAGTACCGTTTTGCAGCCCAAACTCTATATCGAAGCGATCACGATCCCAGTCTAGGGAGCGAATTGCTGTAGTTTCTGCGGCAATTTGCACCGTCTGCATCGTCAGTCGTTTTTCAATTCTTTCGGTGAGTGCTACCATAAAGCCCCTCCTTATTTAAATGAGTATTTATCTAGTTTCATTGTTACACGGCTTCAGTATTAAATTTTATTAAAAAACCTATAACTGACTTAAGAAACTTAAAAGTGTGAGACCCAATCAAGATGAGAATTATTGGTTAGGATTGGTAATCGGCAACTCCCGATTGCATTGGGGGTTGTTTTTAGGCAAAACCCTCAACCGCTCTTGGGACACAGAATATCTCCCTGAGTCCGTCATCCCCACCATCTTCCCTCCCCATGTCCCCCTCCTCCTCGCTTCCGTAGTTCCCAGTCAAACCGCACTATGGGAAACTTATCCCCAAGTTCGCATTATTACCTTAGACCAGGTACCTCTTTTGGGTATGTATCCCACATTGGGAATTGACCGTGCCTTAGCCTTGTGGGGTGCAGGAAAAACGTGGGGATTTCCGATGCTAGTAATTGATGGGGGAACCGCACTAACCTTTACAGGTGCAGATGCTAACCAGGTCCTAGTAGGAGGCGCAATTTTGCCAGGACTGGGTCTACAGTTGACTAGTCTGGGTCAAAACACAGGGCAACTACCACTACTAGAATCCCAATTAATTACCTCCCTACCCCCGCGCTTTGCTCTAAACACCCCAGAAGCAATCCACAGTGGGGTGTTGTATACTTTATCGGCAGGAATTAAAAGCTTTATCGATGGATGGTGGTCCTTGTTTCCTGAAAGTCATATTGCCATTACAGGAGGCGATCGTACCTTATTAGTCAATTGTTTGCAGCTTCAGTTTCCAGAGTTGGCCGCACGGTTGCGGGTGGAACCAAATTTGATTTTCCGGGGGATGAGTGGGTTGAGGAGTTGAGGGACACTTTACCCCTAGTCCAAAACTCCCACTACCCATTACCAAACTAAATAAAACTGCGAATCTCTTCAACTACAACACCTGCACAGGATTCCGCTAAATTTTCTTCACCGTGGGCAATTATTTTTAACTCGGCATTGGGAATTAGTTGAGCGTATGTCTTGCTTCTATCTAAGGCATCGGGTCGATCTTTGCCACCTTGTAAGATTAAAACTCCTACTTCTGTCAAGTACAAGCGATTTTGCAATAATTCTGCCTCAATTTCTAATCTTTGCCGTTTAAATAGGAGTTGACAAGCTATAGGATACCGCAAAGTCTTATCACATAGCTGCAAGACATCGGCAGTTTTTGCCTGCAAACCGAGAATTTTAGTTAAAGGAGTTAGGAAGCGTAAAACTTTAACTAATAACGGTGAACAGTTCACCAATTGACGCATTTTTCGCCAATAGTTTTCCTGTCCTCCTAGACTTACCCCCTCTGGAGCTAAAAGTACTACGCCTAGAACTTGTTCTGGATACTTTAAAGCATAACTAGCAGCAATCCAACCCCCAAGGGATTCCCCAACTAGGTATACTTTATCTAGCTTCAAGGCGTACAGAAACTCAGCTAAACACTCTACTTGCAAATCAATTGAATAGTGGATATTAGGATTTTCTGACTCGCCAAACCCTAATAGATCAGGTGCAAAGCAATGACAATCCAGGGAAAGTAGCTCCATAGCTGACACCCATTGACTGCTATCATGCCAAGCACCGTGTAAAAAAATTAGCGGAGTTCCTTTACCGATTTCACGCCAGAACAATAGTCCTTGAGAAAGTTTTCTCCGGGAGTTCCGAAATAGCGGGTCCATCTTGATTTAGTTTTGCTCTATCAACAGATTCTAAATTCTAAACCTTTGTTTCCTATCAAGCTAATGTAGTTAGACCATTTAAGTAGTCTTGTAGCTGCCGATTGTGATCATGAGACATCAGTGTTTGAGGTAGGGAATCAGGAGAGAAAGCCTGGATTTCTATAACTTCTAAAGTATCTAGGATTTCCATTTCTCCCTGGACTTCAGCTTCAACAACTATACATATCGAATGAATTCGGGGGTCACGATCCGGTGCTGAATAAACTCCGACTAAACGCCGAATTTTCACCAATTCTAGTCCAGTTTCTTCCCTCAGTTCTCGACGCACTGTACTTTTAATATCCTCTCCCCAATCAACAATTCCTCCAGGTAATGCCCAACAACCATTATCACTCCGCCGAATTAACACAAGTCGTCCATCCGGCAAAATCGGGACGATGCTGGTGCCAGTAATAGGATGACGGAAAATGATACCTAGTACTGTTTGTCCAAAACGCCACAAGCTAGCCATGAAATAAAGCAATGTCTGAAAAAAGTTAGAATGTTTACTCTTCAAATTTCTTCACTTTACTCTAAAATGTCTTACTGAGCTATTAACTTTAGGAGTGCTGAGTCTCTCAAAGAGTTACACCTCAGTTTACTCTAGATAAAGAGCAACTCCTAGCTCACAGCTAAATTCTGACCTTTATTCCTCCCCATTTTAACGATTTTTAGAAAAGTTAGAAAAAACCAACAAGGCGGTATGATTATACGTCCCCTAGAACATATCTTGACATCACAAATCATAATAGGGTAAAGTAGTAGACTGTTAAAAGTGAATTAAATAGAAAGCTCGGCAGCTAAATTTTGCCTAAGTGAGCTAGAATACCCGGTTTTTTGTTGTTTATTTATGAGGTGAACATGGCTAAGCGCCGCAATCCAAAAAAAGAAAAGGCGCTACGGAACCAGGCTTATGCCAGAAAGTTTCGTAAACGGACTACAACGGGAAGAATGCAGAGAAGATTTCAGCAAAGACCGCCGAAGAGTGACGAAGATGAGGGCGCAGCAGCAATTGATGCTGAATAATCTGCAAACTATAATCTTTAAACTTTACCCTGCACTCAGAATTTGAGAACTGTTGCTCCATAGCAACTCTCAGTTAGGGGCACAGCACAGTATGCTGTGTCCCTAAAATTTAGGGGGTAGGGAGCAGGGAGCAGGGAGCAGGGAGCAGGGAGCAGGGAGCAGGGAGAGATTGATCTGTTGTCCCCTAATCTAAAATCTAAAATTGGTACATCTAAAATCCACAATTCCCATTACTAATCTGAGTACGGGCAGCTAAAATTGCCCTGGTAACCTGTGCAAATCCAGTGCCACCGTAGCTGTTACGAGCGGCTACAACTTGACGGGGGGATATTGCCTCGTAAATATCGTTACCAAATGCTGGGTGTATTTGTTGCCACTCTTCTATTGTTAAATCCTTGAGGAGTTTACCAGCAGTAATAGTGGTCTTCACAACTTTACCCACGAGGTTATAAGCTTCCCGGAAGGGGACACCTCGTGCTGCTAGGTAGTCAGCAACGTCAGTAGCATTGGCAAAGTCTTCTGTGACTGCGGTGGCTAAGCGTTGGGTGCAAAATTCCAGTCCTTCTGCCATGAGAATTGTGATTGCTTCCAGACATACTTTGACTGTATCGACGCTATCAAATATACATTCTTTATCTTCCTGCAGGTCTTTGTTATAGGCCAAAGGGAGTCCTTTCATGACCACTAACATTGCCTGGAGATGACCAAATACACGTCCTGTTTTCCCCCGTACTAACTCAGGCACATCGGGATTTTTCTTTTGTGGCATGATGCTAGAGCCAGTGGCACAGCTATCTTTGAGGCTGACGAACCGAAATTCTTCGGTTGACCACAAAATCACTTCTTCACAGAGACGGCTGAGGTGGACCATAATTAGACTGGCAGCACACAAAAATTCGATAGCAAAGTCGCGATCGCTAACTCCATCCAAACTATTCTCATAAACCTTGTCAAAGTCCAATAGTTCGGCTGTGTAGTGACGGTCTATGGGGAAAGTGGTTCCTGCCAAAGCACCGCAACCCAAGGGTGAAATATTTACCCGGTGATAGACATCTTCTAAACGTTCCCAGTCTCGTTGTGCCATCTGAAAGTATGCTAAGAGGTGGTGCGCTAGACTTAGGGGCTGAGCACGTTGTAGGTGAGTATAACCTGGTATCAAGGTTTCTATATGCTGTTCAGCTATATCTAGTAAGACTCTTTGAAATTCCCTTAATTGGCGGCGAATTTGCTGGATTTGGTCGCGCAGGTAGAGTCTGGTGTCTGTGCCTACTTGATCATTACGTGATCGGGCAGTGTGCAGCTTTTTACCCACGTCCCCAACTATTTCTATCAACCGCCGTTCCACAGCAAAATGTACATCTTCAGCCTCAGTACTGGGGTGAAATCTTCCTTGGCGATATTCTTGGCGAATTTGTTCTAACACTGCGACTAATAGCTGTCCCTCTTCAGGGGAGATAATCCCCGTGTGTGCCAGCATTTTGGCATGAGCTTGGGAGCCAGTTATATCATATTCAATTAATTTGATATCAAAGAATATACTAGCATTAAAGCGAGCGATTACTGGATGCAACGTTGATTCAAACCGCTGGCTCCAAGTTGGTTTTTCAGTCATACAAGAAAACTAAATTCAAAATTACGAACAGAAGCTACTAGCCATCAGCCCTAAGCTTTTCAAAGTAGGCTAATGGCTGTATGCTATTACTTTAACCGTAGGTAGTAAGATTCCGAAAGATATAGCCAACAACTAGACCAATTAATAACGCCCAGATCTGTCCGGTTGAGACAAAGTGTGTCCAAGCTTGTTGTATCTGACCAAGAAAGTCTGGATCTTTGAAAGCTTGGGCTATTACAGTGTTAGTTGCTAGTACATACCAACAGAAGTCGCTCATGGTTTTTAATTTTAATAGACAATAGAGTGGCATTATACCTTACATATGTAACTATAATTATCTTGGAACCACTAACAAACCTCAATCAACATCTAATTATCTTCACCCGCTATCCAGAACCGGGGAAGACTAAAACTAGGCTAATACCTGTTTTAGGTGCTGTAGGTGCTGCCAATTTGCAACGGTGGATGACTGAGTATACTATATTACAAGCAAGAGAATTGCAAAAGACTGCTGCCATCACTGTGGAAGTGCGTTATTCAGGTGGAAATTTGCAAAAAATGCAAGATTGGCTGGGGGTAGATTTCATCTACCGACCCCAAGGTGAGGGAGACTTAGGAGAACGAATGGGGCGATCGCTCCTGGGAGGATTCCAATCCGGCGCCCAACAAGTCATAATTATCGGCAGCGACTGTCCAGGGGTGAACTCCCAAATTTTAGCCACAGCTTTTGAGCTATCGTCCAACGTTGACCTCGTACTTGGCCCGGCAATTGATGGAGGCTATTACTTAATTGGCTTACGGCAACCGATCCTGGAGTTGTTTACTAGCATTGAATGGGGAACTGATCAAGTATTGCTAAATACCGTGAGCAAGGCCCAGAAACTGAATCTTTCACAAATTTACCTGCCACACTTAGCTGATATTGATCGTCCAGAGGACTTGTCAATTTTAGATTTTGGATTAGGGGACTCTTAATTTTAGATTTTCTGAAGCAGCGCGGTCTTGGGGAGCCAGCGCGTTCTTGGGGGTTTCCCCCATGAGCGACTGGTGTGGTTTCCCCATAAGGGACTGCTGTACCCTTCTCTACGTAGCGTCGATAGGAGACCCATAAGGGATTTTAGATTAGGGGAGAAAAAATCAATCTCTCCCTGCTCTCTGCAAGAACTGCCCCTTCAGTATGCCACGAATCACTGTTACTTTTGCCAGGTGAGTATGTTATGGGAACAATATTCAAGTAACTTTAGATATGACAATCACCCTTATTCACAACAAGTCTGCAAAAATATGGTTAACCGTCCTGGTTCCTTGAACTCTAGTCTTACACTCAAAGTAGTGGGGATAGTTTGCATCCTGTCCTTTTTTATCGATTTTGCGATTCTGTTATTAGGCTTCAGCCCTAGCAACGTGGAATGGATCGTTAACTTGACAACGTCCCTGGTTGATCGGGGAATTGTGCCTTTGGTGGGTTTAGGTATGTTGTTTGCTGCATTCTGGATAGATAAAGCTGATGGAAATAATAATCGTCCACAGGGTATTGATTTAAAACTTCCCAGCGTGATTATATCCATCTTCCTCGGTGCTCTGTTCATAGGGACTTTCGGCTTACACCTGATTAATATCAATCAGCTCAAAGAGCAAAAAATCGAGGAAATCTCCCAGAAAACATCTCAGGCAGAAACTCAACTCAAAAATCAACTAGCTCAAATACAATCACAACTAGACACCCCACAAGGCAAAGCACGACAAGAAGAGGTGCGTACCCAGCTAAAAGCCCAGTTAACAGCAACTCTTCATGATAATCAGAAATATAATGACGCACTCAATAATCCTCGACTGCCACAGAACCTCAAAGACTTACTCAAAACTGCCAAAGCAAATCCCAAAGATATAGATAAACTGGTCGCCCAGCGAACTGATCCTCAAACAGCAGGAGATCAACAACTGCAATTAATTCGCTCTCAAAGGGACCAGGCCATCAACGAAGCTCAAAATTTTGCTTTGACATCTGGACTGCGAATTGCCTTCACTAGCTTGGTACTGTGTATCAGTTTTGCTATCATTGGTGGGGTAGGATTAAAGGATATGGGTGATTCAAAAAATAATAGGCGCAAAGACCTAGTACGCTAATCGAAAGGGGAGCAGGGGGCAAGGTAGAGAATAACTAAAACTCAACACCCAGTCCCCAATATCTCCTTCTCCTTCTCTTTGGAGACGCTACGCGTAGCAAGATCACCCGCAGGGTAGATCCGTCGCTCATGGGGAGCCGCGACTTGAGGCGACTGGCGTGGAGACCCTGCTGGCTCACGTCACGTGCTTCAAGTCGGCATAGACTAACCGAGCAGTGGCTCCCAACAACTCCGCTGCTTTACAAAATCTAAAATTAGCCTTCCTGTTTACTGTGTGCCGCTATGATCTCTATTTACATACTCACTTATAACGAAGAAATAGATATTGGTGCTTGCATTGAATCAGCAATGCTATCGGATGAGATTATAGTTGTGGACTCTTACAGTAGCGATCGCACAATAGAAATTGCCCGTCGTTATCCTGTACAAATCTTCCAACACGAATTTGAAAGCCATGGTTGTCAACGCACTTGGATGCTAGAATCCATACCCTCAAAACATGAATGGGTTTACATTCTTGAAGCTGATGAGCGGATGACACCCGAACTGTTTACTGAATGCCTCAGTGTAACTTCAAATCCAGATTATGTTGGCTACTACGTGGCTGAACGGGTAATCTTCATGAATCGTTGGATTCGCCATAGTACCCAATATCCCCGCTACCAGCTACGGCTTTTGCGTCACGGTAAGGTCAGGTTCATGGACTACGGGCACACGGAACGGGAGGAGTGTGATGGTGCAACTAGCTTTTTAAAAGCTACCTACCCCCATTATACTTGTAGTAAAGGGTTCAGCCGTTGGATTGAAAAACATAACCGTTATTCTACAGACGAGGCTCAAGAAACCTTAAACCAGCTAAAAGAGGGCAAGATTGAATGGCGCAGTGTATTTTTTGGCAGGTCTGAAGTCGAAAGACGACATGCCCTCAAAGATTTGTCGTTGCGCTTGCCAGCTAGGCCACTGTTACGGTTTATATATATGTATTTTCTCCTAGGTGGCTGCTTGGACGGAGGTGCTGGGTTTACCTGGTGTATATTGCAGGCATTCTACGAATATTTGATTTTACTCAAAGTTTGGGAGATCAAGCATTTGTCAGTACCCAGCATAGACTCTTAATACGGTGGATAACCGAAATCATCTTCATCAGCGTAAACGTATGAGCTAGAAACTCCTGCTGCTTCTCCACTGGTGGTTTCCAGTTTGATAGATTCTTTGCCAAACTCCTTATATTCCTCAAAAGTCTTACAGATAAGTGCTGACTCTGGAGAATCAGAAGCAATCATGTATTCTGTTAAAGTTGATGCCGTTGGATGTTTGTAGTCTACAGTGGAAGCTACCAAAGCCGTATTGGGTTGAATACCTCTTTCTTCACACTCAATTATGGGAGAAAAGATTCCGTGGGCGTGGAACAGAGGACCTTTTGGGGTTACAGGCTGCTTACGAAATCCAGCGTAGGCTTTTTCTAGTTCAGCAACGAACCCACCGACAATTCTACCTAGCTGAAATTCACAATAGCCTTTACTGAAACTTGCTCCGGCTGCACCGCTGAGGGTTAATTGCAGTGGGGACTCATGTAAACACTTCTTATTTGCTCCCACTAGAAAAATAAGATGGCGAGTGAATGTTTTAAATTTAAGTTTATCTGCTAAAAATGCATCATAGTTATCTTTAAGTGTACCTAGCTTAATCCCAGTTTCCCGATCTTTGACAGATAATGGACCCCTTCGCACTATCAGTAGTCGTGGGGTACTGGAGATAAATACAGTTTCGACTCCAGAGCTAAATTCATGCTCTACTTGCTGCCAGTTATCGTCTGGCTGGAAGCCAACAGACTGGGCATTATCTAGCTTAATTGCCAAACCAAAGGGCTGTATGCCATCTATTCCATACCGAGGATTAATCATCTGGCACCAAGGAAGGACTTGAGAGGGTGGTGCATTAAATCTCTCGTCCTCAAAGTCGAACTTAGCAGACGCTTTCATAAGGAAACTCGGTAAGTGGGAAACGAGCGTGGCTTTAGGGACTTCCAACTAAAAAAATATTGAATTCCCACGGGAGCAGAGGGAGTAACAGTCGTGTTGAGTCCATAAATTGGGATAATTTAATTTCTGGAAGTCCCTTAGAGAAAGAGAGGGGAACGACGCGGTGACTTTAGTCGCAGTTCTCGCAGATTAATGAATGCTCCGATTAAATCAAGCCTTCCGTCAGGATTGCTCCACCCTCAGCTAGGTTTCTAGCTGCTTGATTTAAACCACTCGGGACATTTTCTACTCATGTTGAGTAGAAACTTTAACCGATTTTGTAGCACTTTCAGCCAACAGTCTCGGTCGAAACTCAATGCAACAAATGTTGCTTGTTAAAAATCATAACACATGGACGGCGAATAAATTCGCCCCCGCCTTACCCCCATAGATAAATCTAGGGGCTACCTCGGCGCGGATAATTTGGTGTTCAATAGACCAAGTTTACCAGTATCGAGGAACGGGGGTTGCTCCCCTATTCCTCCTAATATAGACTACCCCCAGATACTTCCCCTACGGTGAGCTTAGTTAACCATTAGCTGATTTTGCAGAAAATTTCTGATCATGGGTATTACCCCTCACCATTTAAATGATATAATGTGTTATGTAGATGCACCCTAATGATCTGGAGAGCTAATTGAGTAGCTCTCTTTTTTCATTTGTACGCTTTTTGGCACAATTTAGAGGAATTATATCTTAGGTTGAGAAAAATCAAAATGTCACCACCAAGCGCATCAGGATGCTAAGTTGAATTTTCAATTACATAGTTAGGGGAAAACATCATGGCAGACTGGCAGGAAATTACTGGTGGTGTCACAGCACCTAAGGGGTATAAAGCAGCAGGAATTACAGCTGGACTTAAACCTTCAGGACTACCGGATTTAGCTTTAATATTTTCAGAAGTAGAGGCCATCGCTGCCGGTGTGTTCACCACCAGTCAAGTCAAAGCAGCCTGCGTTGACTACTGCCGCCAACGCTTACAAGCTAAACAAATAGCACGGGCTGTACTCTGCAACGCAGGACAGGCCAACGCTGCTACCGGACATCAAGGTGTGCAGGATGCCGAAGATAGTGCCAAGTACCTAGCAGAGCATTTAGGTATTTCCCCAGAATCAATTTTACTAGCTTCTACAGGGGTGATTGGTCAACGAATTAAGATGGATGCTTTACAGAATGCAATACCTCAGCTAGTAGCAGCACTCTCAAATACAGGTTCAGATGCAGCAGCTAGATCAATTTTGACTACAGATCTAGTAACAAAATCCATTGCCCTAGAAACAACCATAGGCGAGCGCCCAGTGCGGATTGGGGGCATTGCTAAAGGTTCAGGAATGATCCACCCCAATATGGCCACTATGCTGGCATTTGTCACCTGTGATGCAGCAGTTTCATCTACCCTCTGGCAACAAATGTTAGCACGGGCCGCTGATAGGAGTTTCAATTCCATTACTGTAGATGGTGACACCAGTACTAACGACACCCTCATCGCCCTAGCTAACGGTCAATCCCGTACCCCAGCCATCGTCGAAATGGGCTTAGAGGCAGAGAAATTAGAAGGAATGTTAACTGCGGTTTGTCAGCACCTAGCAAAAGCCATTGCCCGTGATGGTGAAGGTGCTACCTGCCTAATTGAAGTTCAAGTCAAAGGAGCACACGATGAAAACTCAGCTCGCCAAATAGCTAAGACTATCGCTGGTTCATCCTTAGTCAAAGCAGCAGTTTTTGGGCGCGATCCCAACTGGGGAAGAATTGCTGCTGCCGCAGGTCGTGCAGGTGTACCCTTCGAGCAGGAAAATCTCCAAATTCAGTTAGGGGACTTCTTACTATTGGAAGGTGGGAGACCGTTACCTTTTGATCGGGCAGCAGCAAGTGCTTATTTGCGGCAAAAAGCCGCTGATGCTACCACCACAGAGGGCGAAATCCAGACCCAACGGGTGAACAACCCTGTAATTATTGCTGTTAGCGTGGGTAGTGGTCATGGCGCTGGCACAGCCTGGGGTTGTGATTTGAGTTACGATTATGTGAAAATTAACGCGGAGTATACGACTTAGGAATTTTGGATTTTGTGATGATCAGTAGTCTTGGAAAGTCAGCGCGTTGGGCGGCTTCGCCGACTTGAAGCGACTGCCGTGAGCAAACTACGCGTAGCCTCTCCAATAGGAGATGCCCACAGGGGATTTTAGATTAGGGGAGAACAAATAAATCTCTCCCCCTGCCTCCTAATTTAATACCCTAGCCAAGTCCCATGAAAACCGTAGGGTACCCTTTGGGGGATTAACACCCGTGCTACAGGTTCGTCAGTTACTTGTTGAGCGTCTAGTAACAATAATTCCGAAGTGCCCGTACCCTCATCGTGCACAAAAGTTACCAGCCAGCCATCATCTTCTGCTGTTCCACCAGGGCGAGGTGCAAATACAACTTCACCCCCATAGCGTCCTTGCCCATATTTGTGGGTTTGGGACTTGCCACTGTGGAAGTCATATTTAATTACACCTTCAAACAGGGGCACAGGACCTAGTGCCTGTTTAGCAACATAACCATACTGGGTTTTGCGTCCCCCTAAGTTTTCATTGATGCGGGGAAACTCTCCAGGTACATCATCTAGTCTCTCTTCGTGTACTGCACCTGTGCTGAGGTTAAATCGCCAGCGATGTAGACAAGGAATATCAGCATCTGGGTAACGGAATTGATCGCCTGAAACCAGGACATTAGTAGAATTCATCCGACAAGCAATCAGCACTACCTCATCTCCCTGTTCGTAGGCATTAAGGGTATGGAAGATGAAGCAAGGGGGACTCTCAAACCAGCGAATTTGACTGTTTTCACCGTGCCGGGGGAGAATACCAAAACGACTGGGGCGATCGCTTTCAAACATCATCATCGGTTCTCCCCTTTTCATCCTTTCGGCGCTGAAGGTCATGGGTAGATCCATGAAAATTGTATAGTTTTCGCTGATGGCAAAGTCGTGCATCATCACTGGCGTCGGGATCTCGATGGGTACTGTCCATAACAACTCCCCTGCTGGGGAGACGATACCATAATGCAAGTATGGTGGCTCAAATGTGGAGTAGCCAAAGAAAATCATCTCCCCTGTCACCGGGTCCACCTTAGGATGGGCAGTGAAGGCAGAAGCTAGCTTACCGTTAAAGGTGTACTCACCAATGGTTTCTAACTCCGGTACTTTAATGGCGTGGGGTGCCCCACCTTCCCACAGGGCTAATAGCTGGCCAGCGTGCCACACCAGGGCTGTGTTGGCAGTATTTTTGAAGGTTATATCGGTGATATCATTTATCTCTAACTGTGGCGGTTCTAAGATTCCAGTCCAGATTGCTTTACCTACTGTATGCTCGCGTTTCCATCCTGCTGTTTTTACGTAGCGGTTACGATAAGTAGCCTTACCATTGCTAATTTCCACGGCATGTAACATCCCATCCCCATCAAACCAGTGGTACTGTCCAATGGGTTGCCATTGAGGATTAGGACCATTTCGCAAAAAAATTCCTGCTAGATCTAGGGGTAGTTGACCAATGACCTCTAGGGTATCAGCAGTAATTTCTTGGTGGACTGGGGCAAAGTTTCTGTCAAGATATAAGTTAACTGTGGTTGATACCATTGTCTTAGTTATTAGTTGGTGTAAATGCGTAATTCATATTCATTTCTATCTTACACAAAACCCACGCCCAACAGATCTGGTTTGTGAGGACAATGGTTCTCCCTTGGCTAATCAAGAAATTTACGATCTACCGTACTTGTTATGCTAAATTAATTGTTCTGTAATAGGGAACTCTTAAGGGGAACGGGCAGGGCGAGAATAAATCTTAACAAATAATATGAATAAATAAGCCTTGGAAACCAGTCATAGTAAGTTTTTTCTGATTTTTTTATTAATTTTAGCACAATAGATATAGAAAAAACACATATTAAAAATAGTCAAGGTAGATGATTATTAATATCATTTAAAAACTCGAATTCCCTGTGTTAAGAGTTTCCTCATTACCATAAAATGTACCCAAGATCCCAAATTTATCTAAATTGCCTTGGTGTAACCCTACTGCAAATGCGTAGTTATCATCTTATACCTGCGTTGGCAATTAAAAACTGCCCCTTTTAAACCTCTACTAGATTACCTAAATAATCGGTAAAGCGATTTTTAGCCTTGGATATTTGCCAGATGATTTTAATGGTTTTGTGGGATGGGTGTATGCTGTGTATTTGGTTTTTGAGTAGTCAAGATGCTCGCCCCACAAGAATTATCCCTTGATTCAGTAACCCTTGATTAGTCTCGGCCATAGGCTTGGTGCCAGAGGAGTTTTTACCAATTATCAAAAACTAACCAATTTAAATGTAAAATTTTGTAAACTAGAAGCATGCAAATCGATAAACTTGTGATTCCCATAGCTAAACTAACAAAAAGGTGCATCTGTACTGTTAATTATAAAAATCTAGAGATGTGGCACTATAGCCTCAATGATCCCAGTACAACTTATCATCAAAAACTTCCTCAGTTACCGTGATGCAACTTTAGATTTTCGTGGGTTGCACACTGCTTGTATTTGTGGTGCCAATGGTGCAGGTAAATCTGGACTCCTAGAAGCCATAACTTGGGCAATTTGGGGTGAAAGCCGTGCCACGGCGGAAGATGATGTCATCTATTATGGCGCTAAGGAAGTTCGTGTTGACTTCACATTCCAAAGTAATCAGCAAAAATATCGGGTGATTCGTACCCGACTCAGGGGTGGAAATAGTGTTTTAGAATTTCAAATCGAAACCCCGCAGGGGTTTAGAACCCTCACAGGTAAGGGGATTCGGGCAACCCAAGACCTGATTTTACAACATCTAAAACTAGATTACGACACTTTTATCAACTCCGCTTACATCCGTCAAGGTCGAGCCGACGAATTCATGCTGAAACGTCCCACTGAACGAAAGGAAATCTTAGCAGAGTTATTAAAGCTTAACCAGTATGATGATTTAGAAGAACGGGCAAAGGAATCTTCTCGGCAGTACAAAGCTAAGGTGGAAGAGTTGGAGCGATCTTTGGATGCGATTAAAATTCAACTCCAACAACAGCAGATCACCGAGGCACAACGGGCAGAGCTAGATGCTGAACTTAACAATTTGCAACAAGCCCAAACCCTAGACAATATCCAATTACAAAAGCTGCAAGTTGTGCAACACCAAAGGCAAAATTGGGAGCAACAACTGAGCTTTGTGCGGCAGCAATTACAAAATCTAACCCAAGACTGCGATCGCCTCCACCAAGAACAGCTATCTGTGAACACCCAGATGACAGATTTAGCAAATATACTCAATCAGCAAGGGGACATACTCACTGGTTACACCCAATACCAAAATCTCCAATCTCAAGAAGAAGCTCTCGCTACTAAGTTTGAAAACCACACCCGTCTCACTGGGCTAAGGCAACAAAAACAACAACAACTAACTAAACAGATTCAGGAAGTTGAACGGCAACTGCAACAAGCCCAAGCTCAACTAGAGGCTTTGCAGCAACAGGAACTGGAAATTCAACAAACCCTGACTAAAGCTGGGGAGGTGGAAGCGGCCCTAGGGCAGTTGGCAGCAGCCCGTCAGGATCTAACTCGGTTAGATCAACTCCAAATGCAAGTAACCCCCTTGTTACAGCAACGGGCAACCCTCCAAAGTCAACTTGATCGCACCCACGCTAGCCTAGTCGCCCGCTTAGAACAACTGCAAGCCACAGAAACCCAACTTCAACACCAACACCGTCGTCAACCCCAACTCCAACAGGCAGTGATGGATGTGGGAATGCAGATTGAGGAATTGGATAAAAAGCGGGTTTATCTGCAACGGGTACAGGAAAAGGGGCAAGAACGCCGCCACTTCATGGAACGATTGCAAGCCCACCAACGGGACTATGAAAGACTACTAGGGGAACTCGAACAGAAGCTGCAAATGCTCCAAAATCCCAACGCCCTATGTCCCCTATGTGAACGTCCCCTGAATGAGCATCACTGGAGTCGTGTAGTAGAAAAAACCCAACTGGAATACCAAGATACCCAAGGGCAATTTTGGGTAGTGCGGGAACAGATGGCAGTGTCTGATCGGGAAATTCAAGTGCTGAGGCAGGAATACCGGGAAATATCCCAACAACTAGCAGCCTATGATACCCTGCGAGAACAACGGGGACAGTTAGCAGCCCAGTTGGAGGCTACAACGGATGTGCAAAAACAGTTGCAGCAAATTGCCGCCGAAAGGGAGCATTTAGAGCGATCTCTCCAAGGGCAAGATTACGCCCCAGAAAAACAGGCAGAATTGCGGCAAATCGACCAATACCTCCAACAACTCAACTACAATGAACAGGACCACGCCCTAACCCGTAGTGAAGTTGAGCGTTGGCGGTGGGCAGAAATTAAACAGGGGCAGATCAAAGATGCCAGCAAACGCCTCGCTACCCTAGCTACCCGCAAACCGGAGATCCAAGCTGCTATTACCCAATTACAAAGTAGAATCCAGCACGAACACACTGACTCCGACTGTGCTAGACAAATCACTGCCCTAGAACAGCACATTGGGGAAATTGGCTACAGCAGCGAACAGCACAACCATATCCGACAATCGGTCCGGGACCTACAACCCTGGCAACTCCGCTATCAACAGCTGTTGTCTGCCCAACAACAATACCCCCAACTCCAGACAAGACTACAAGAGTTAGCTACAACCCAAAACGAGAGGGTGGCAGAACGGCAAAAACTAGCTAGCCAAATCGAGAGCATCAACCAGCAGTTAGGCCAAACAGCCAACCCTGTTGCTCAAATTCAAACTCTAGAACAGCAGTTAGCCAGCCGCAGACGGGAACTTGACGAGAAAATCGCTCAGTTAGGAAGATTGGAGCAACTAGCTCACCAACTACAAACCCTCCAAACCCAGGGTGAGCAACAGCAACAGCAATTGCAAACCTGCAAACAACAACAGCGTGTATACCAGGAATTAGCTCAGGCCTTTGGTAAAAATGGTATCCAAGCCCTGATGATTGAAAATGTCCTGCCTCAATTGGAAGCACAGACAAATCAATTACTATCTCGGTTAAGTGCTAATCAGTTGCATGTCCAATTTATCACCCAGAAAGCCGGGCGCAGTGGGAGTAGTAAGAAAAACGCCAAGCTGATAGATACTTTGGATATCTTTATTGCCGATGCCAGGGGAACACGGGCATACGAAACCTACTCCGGTGGGGAGGCTTTTAGGATTAACTTTGCCATCCGCTTAGCGTTGGCGAAATTATTGGCCCAGAGGGCAGGGGCAGCCCTACAACTGTTGATTGTTGATGAAGGTTTTGGAACACAAGATGGGGAGGGATGCGATCGCCTAATTGCTGCCATTAATGCGATCGCTGCTGATTTTGCTTGTATCCTCACCGTTACCCATATACCCCACCTGAAGGAAGCCTTTCAATCTCGCATTGAAGTCAGTAAAACCCAGGAAGGCTCACAGTTACATTTATCGATGTAGTGGTATTATGTTTCAATAGTTGAATCAAGAATAGGTTGAGCAATTACCAAAGAACCAAAATTGTTAATTAGGGTTTCTGCCGCTTCTCTCCCTTCTGGTAGTACACCGATACTTACTCCGTCCATGGGTCATGTTGGGCTGTAGTTTTGTAAATGACTTCGGCTGTGTCTGAAAGGACGAGGAAAGCATGGGCAAAACCAGGTGGTATCCACAAATGTGGCAATATTTATCGAAGCATCACTTAAATGGAAAAAATTATATCGCATGCGTAAGTATTTTTATACAACTACTAGTTTTCACCATATCCTCTTATAATCACCTTTTAATTATGGACAAGTCTGGCAAGAATGTAGATTCTTTGTATATCCCATATATTGATGGTTTGCGTGCAATAGCAATTCTTGCTGTTTTAATTTATCATTTGAATTCAACCTGGCTACCAGGAGGTTTTACTGGAGTTGATATATTTTTCACAATTTCTGGCTTCGTTGTTAGCTTTTCTATAGCTAAAAAACGAGATCTAAGTCCTAGAGATTTCTTATTATCTTTTTATGCTCGTCGAATCCTCCGTATTGTTCCAGCCTTATTAGTCTGCCTTATATTTGTTAGTCTTGCTGAGGTTTTATTCATTCCTACTTCTTGGCTAAGTAATGGAATTGAAGAAACTGGTAGTTATGCTTTTTTTGGTCTTAGTAACCTGATATTGATGAAGTCGGGTAATAGCTATTTTGGACCCAGAGCGGAATTCAATCCGTTCACCCATACATGGTCTTTAGGGATTGAAGAGCAGTTTTATCTAATATTCCCCACGCTATTTTATTGGTGGACTATCACAAATAAAAATAAACGTTTTAAGTATATTTCAATATCACTTTTTACACTATTTTTTGCTATTTCTATTACCTGTGCTTGGCGTCTTTCTCTCGTAGATACAGCAGCTACATATGCATTTTATTCAATTCTGACTCGATTCTGGGAATTGGCAGATGGAGTACTTCTGTATCAAGTCATAGCATATGATAAATACAATAATTCTGGTATATCTTCTGGTAATAGGTATTCAATTGGAGTATATATTTCGTTAGGACTAGTGATTTTAGGATTTGTTTTTGCTCGCCCAGATAGCTTTCCTTTTCCTGGGGCAATTTTACCAGTACTTGGCACTACAGGATTGTTATTTTGTCTGCGTAGTACTAAGAATAATATAATTCTTACAGGGTTAACCAATCAATTTTTAGTATTCATTGGCAAAATATCATATTCATTATATCTTTGGCACTGGCCTGTTTTTATACTATTCCGTTGGACTGTAGGACTTGATTCAATTTCTTGTTATGTTGTTGCCACTTTTCTCTCTTTTTGTTTAGCTATTACTTCCTATTATTTTGTTGAATGCCCTATTCGCTATTCTGGAAGGATTAGAGGTTTATCAAGAACTAAAATCATATTTATTGGACTCCTAATAATCGGATTTACTTACTATATAGTAAACGGGCAAATATTCCCACATAAGGCAGAACTATCCTTAAATGTTTTTTCTAAAGAAGATAAGCCGTGGGATGATATTAATACTTATAATAAGCTCAGCGGTAATTGCTTTACGGAAAGTAGTGCCAGATCTATTAAAGGAGGAGATGTTATTTCATTCTCTAAACCTCATTGCCCACAAAAAGGTAGTAGTCGGCTTTTCGTAGTAGGAGATTCTCATGCTACGGTCTATATACCTACGTTGCAATTGTTAACAATACAAACTAATATTAATGCATCTCTGTACAGTAAAGAAGGCTGTCCCTACATTGACTTTTTTGCACCCATGAATACACATTCCTCTGACTGCCAATTATTCTATAGATCTACTACGGCAGACATTCTGAACCATGCACAGTACGGCGACATCGTTTTTTTACCAAGTTTAAGATTGAAGCGCTTTGCAGAACAGTGGAAATTGTTTCCAGAACAAGAGGTGAGGGAAGAAATGTTTGGTATATCTGCACAATCTTTGCGTGCTAGTGCAGTAGAAGATGCAATTATCTTATTAAAACAGTTTTCTCAAAGAGGAATTAAGGTTGTTTTTGAAGCACCACCACCAATTTTTCGAGCTCCTACTTTTCGATGTTTAGACTGGTTCAACTATATGAACCCAATCTGCAAGCAAGGGCTGGAAATGCAGAAGAATGTATTAATAAATTACCGTCGTCCTGTAATGCAATCAATTCAAAAAATATCAACATATTATTCTAACGTAAGTGTATGGGATCCCTTTCCTCACCTTTGTTCAGGTAATGTTTGTAAAGCCGTTGTAAACCATAAACCACTATTTTTTGATGGGGATCATCTTAGCAATTATGGAAATAAATTGATATATCCTAGCTTTAAAACATTCATGACAAGATTAATTCAAGTCACACCAGATAAGACTCGGCCTAGCAAAAGTGAAACTATGAGTAAGAGTGGATTTTAGATTTTGGATTGAGAAGAGAACAGATAATTTTCTTCCCCTAACCCTGCTAAGAAATACCCCCCTACTACCTTTTTCTTCCTAATCTAAAATCTAAAATTTTTTGAGCCGTAATATCTACAGCTTAGCAGACTTATCCTTATACTGAAAACGGGTTGGAACTTTACTTTTAAAACTAACTTTTCCCGTTAAGTTGTGAAACCTCGACATAATAAGGGTTTTGGAGTAAAGGTCGATTCTTAACAAGCAACCTTTAATGAGAATCATCGACAAGACAATAGGACTTTGGGACGGGGGTTATAGTAAGCGATCGCTCAAATAAAAAGATAACGGGAAAAGTTAGACTTTTAAAACCGTGCTTGAGATTAATAGGGAAAACTTTCTTTGCCCAGGCAAAAGTGCAGCAATCAGCCGTTTTTAGTATAAATAGGTTAAAACTCTAAGATTCCTTTCAAATTATTCATAAAAATTTCTTTGGAGCATTCTTTACTGACTCTACTTAAGGCATTACCTCTTAATGTTTGCCAAAGATCGGGATGAGTATACAAATAGATGCATTTTTGAGCAAAAGATATATAATCATCTGCTGTTAGTAAGTCTGATCCATTTTCCCAGCCGACTTGAGAGGCTATTAACGATGTAGCAACTATGGGTAGACCATAACTAGCTGCGGTATGAACTTTCATCGGTATACCCGCAGCAAAGCGAGTTGGTGCAACAAAAATTTTTGCAGAATTAAAGAAAGGTTTGATATTATCTATTGCACCCCATATCTTCACATTTTCGCTGCTTAGATCTAAGATTTTCTGGGATTTAGTAAACCCTACAATATGGAGGTTTAAATCTGAACCTAGGTGTTCTTGAAGAATAGGCAGGATTTCTTTAACAAACCAATATATAGAGTCAGCATTGGGGCTATCATCTTCATTAATTGAGCCTACAAATAGAATATCAGAGCGATTTTCAAAGGAGTTTTCCGTTGGATCTGCTGCTATTAAATGTCCGAGAGTGTAAACCTGTTTGTATCCATATTCAGTAAAATTTTTCCCTTCCTGTGCTGATACAGATACGATTCTATCAGCATATTTAGGCAAGTCTAATTCCTGAGCTAGTATCCGATTAATCTCATTTTCTGATATCTGGTTTCCTGTGAGTCTACTTTTAGAGATATCTCTCATAGAGAATAGAGCTTCAGCATCATATATAAATTTTATCTTCGGAAACAATTCATGTTTTTTCACTATAACTGATTGCAATGCTTTAAAGTTGTGAGGTCTACTAATAAAAACTATATTATAGTATTCTTTCCTTTCACATAGAAAGCTTTCAAACTTTTCTAAACCATAACCGATCATTATCTCTACATTGTTAGGAATATCTTGATACACAGAATTCCACTCTTCCTCACAATAGACTAAAGGAAATAAAGTAACAAAGTAATTTAATTGCAGTAGTGAATGTAAAATCTCATTTGCTCTCGGAAGTCCACGACCTAAGAATGAATGTGGAACTCGATCTTCAACGAAAAGAACTCGACCAGAATAATGATGTACATCTCTAGCTAGGTGTATATTTAATGATTCTGGAGAATAGTGGTATTGTAACTTTTCTCTGTGTTTATCAACAAAAATATCTCTATTTTTTAATTGTAGTAATAAAGCGGAATCAACAGATTTAGAACTGGCAAATTCATAGTGTAAAATCACAACATTAGGATCATAAACTACCCGTTGACTCATGGACCAAAGCCTTAAGCAGTAGTCAGTTTCTTCGTAGTAAGCAGGTTTATAATCTTGATCAAATCCACCATTTTCTCTAAAAAGACTTCTTTTTGTCAGCAAGAAAGCTCCTGAACAGTAGTCTACATCCCGGCTAAACATATACATTGGTTCAAAGGGAGAATCACCCCGACCATATCCGCTACAAGATCCATCTTTCCAGATAATACTACCAGCTTCCTGTAAACTTCCATCAAGAAGAATGATTTTTCCTCCCACCACTCCTATGTCATCAGATTTAGTTATAGTTGCAATGGCTGAGGTAATACTGCCCGGAAGCACTTGGGTATCATTATTCAGGAATAGAACGTATTCACCTATTGCTTCCTGTGCAGCTTGATTACTAGCTAATAGAAAATGCAGGTTTTCACGATTGCGAATTATTTTAACTCCTGCTAATTGGTTAAGTAAAGTACCAGTATAATCGGAAGAAGCGTTATCAACTATGATTATTTCAAAGGGATCTGTACAGTTAGCAGCTAAGGAAAGTAAACACTGTAGAGTCAACTCTGCTCTGTTGTATAAAACTAAAATAATGCTGATTAAGGGTTTACTATGTGTTGGTAATTGTAGTTTTACCTTAGAATTAATAAAACTCTGTAAGTAAGTAGTATATATTTTCCTTAATGTTTCTTTATAAGTTAAAGATTCCTTCGCAGCGATTGAGTTGTTTATCGTTACACCAGGCAAAGATACTAAATTACTATCCAAGTCATCTACAGTAATCCTCAAAATGTTAAAAATTGGCTTGAATCTGAACTTAAACTTGAACCAGATTGTTCTTAGCTTCCAGAACTTACTAGTTTTCATGGCGGCAATTTCATTTCGAGCTTGCTGCAACTGGGATTGCAATTGTTCTATTCTGTCAACCACATGAGAGTTATTTACATCTAATTCTGCCGGAAAGTAGTGGTTTTTTACTATAATTTGTTGGTTAAAGTTATCTGTTCTGGGATTTTTAGATAAAAACTTACTTATCATTAAAACAAAGCGTTTAGATAGAGTTACTATCAGACGTGACTTAAGTAATCGCCATTCAGCATGATTTGTGGTTTGCGTTTGCAGCAGCATTAAGTGCTTTTTCATCAACCCGATGATCGAGAACCATCGATCATTGAACATATCCAATTCAGTAAGATCTACTACTCCTTTCCCTCCTACTCGAAGACGTAGATTAGATGACATAAGTTCAAATCTGCGAAATTCGCACTTATAAATCATCCATGCTATATCGATGGAGTTTCTCAATTTGGGTTTGATAGAATGAGACAGACCAAGAATAACTTTAACTCCAACCTTAAGTGCTCTAGATAGACGTTCTGAGGGTGAAGCTACTTTCAAGTCAGAGTGTCCAGTTACATTTGTTCCATGCTGTATATAGTCATACAAAGGTTGCTCTATATAAGCTATCCTCCCTACAGCTCTTGCTACAACTGATAGCCACTGATCATGATATATGTCTCCCATAGGATAGGGAAATGGCAACAGTATTTCTAGGAGATTTCTCCGAAACAAGCAAGCTGCACCAGTGACAGTATTTGCCAGCAATATCATTGAAATATCTTCATAGTAATTTTGTCTATTAACCCAAAATGTATTAGAAATTACCTCGCCACTGGCTCGAACAATTCGCATATCAGAATAAACTAGACTGACATCTGGTTCCATTCTGGCTAGACAAAGGCTGAGTTTATTTTCATACCAATAATCATCTTGGTCTGCAAATGCAACATACTGTACAACATCACTAACTCTTTGTAATACTCTTTCAAAGTTTTTGTAAAATCCTAAGTTTGAATCATTGCGAAAAATATGAATGCGTGGTTCGGCTTCACACACTCGACAGATTTCTTGAAAAGAGTTTTTAGATGAATTATCGTCGTTAATAATGAGAATCCAATTTTTATGGGTTTGATTAATAATAGATTCAATTTGCTTTTGAAAAAGATTAATTTTTGGATTATATGTAGCCATGCAAACTGCGATTAAAGGCTCATCAACATCTCGATTAATTAGGGACTCTGGAGGTTTTTCTACTGAATTCTTAGCTTGACAGTATACAAATCCTATATCTACAGAGTGGACATTATTACTGTAGTAAAAATTAAGAACCAGTTTTAAATTTTTCCCAATGTGGTCTTGTGTAAAAGGAATTATCCCATAGAAGCCGGAACAGAGACTTCTATAACCTGAATACACCAGTTTGTAATGAGAAAACACATCGGTTCTTAAGTCATGGATATGTGTGAGCGAATAATTCTCCTGATCTACACAAAGTGATATTCCTCTGATCTCATGTTCTGTATCAAAGCACCAACCGTAAAAGGGAATATACACACCACATCCAACAGTTACTAGCTGAGGTATTGGAGTCTCGATTGTATAATTAATTGACATTTTTCCACCACTAAATAAAAGAATACATTCGTGAACTAAAAAAAGCTTAAATAACTCCTGCCTTATACATTAATTTCGTTATTTCTCACTAAACCAATTAAGTGCTTGAATCGAAACCAGATCTGTCTTAGTTTCCAAAACTTACTAGTATACATAGCAGCAATAGTTGTGTTTGAGTATTCTAATGCTGCTTGAGTTTGATGTAATTGAAATTGCGTTTGCTCCAACTCCGTCTGAGTTTGTTGTAACTGGGATTGTGATTGTCCCAATTCTATCTGAGTTTGTTGTAACTGGGATTGTGATTGTCCCAATTCTATCTGAGTTTGTTGTAACTGGGATTGTGATTGTCCCAATTCTATCTGAGTTTGCTGCAATTGGGATTTTGTTTGCTCTAATTCTATCTGAGTTTGCTGTAATTGGCATTCTAATCCACGTTGTTTTTTACTATTCGTGATATCTGTATCTTTAGTTAGTTTGTATAATTCAGGTAGACTAAAACTATATTTAGACTTCGCTATGAATAGGATATCTTCATTTTGGAGGAGGTCAAATAACTTTTCTACCCCAATACTTTGAAGTAACGTAGAAATATGACCTAAGTACAGGAAAGCTTTTTCTAATTCATATTCATAACCTTCTTGAAATTCAGGACGCTTTATTTGATTAGAAAAACTTGATTTAAAAAGCTCAATCGAAACATTATTCAATATATTTCTGTATATCTGGCATCTTTCAAAAGTCATACGTGATAAATTGGCTGGATCACTCAAATTATTAAAGTTAGCACGAATCCTATATTTAACTAACTTTTCTTCTATTACAGTTAGATCATATTTTTTAACTATTTTAATCCACATATCAAAATCTTGTAGTTGGATTGATGCTAAGTTAAACAAACCACATTCTAGTAGGATATCTTTTTCTATTAGAGCCGTAACAGCACATAAATAGTTACCTTCCATAAAAAACCAATTCAATATTTCTGCACGGGTTCTATTAGGATGATTGAAGTAATTTTGAGCAAAATGTTCGCCTGTAAATGGTTGACTGTCATCATCTACAAAATCAACCCAAGAAAAGACTATTTTCTTACCAGAACTGTTTAAATACTGATACTGGATTTCTAATCGCTGAGGATAGCAAGCATCATCTCCAGACATGAGAGCTATATACTTTCCTCTTGATACTAGTATACCATTATTTGTAGCAGCACTTGGTCCCTGATTCTCTTGATAAATATATGTAATTCGAGGATCTTGAAAGCTCCTAATAACTTCATCAGTTCCATCATTAGAGCCATCATTAACGATGATAAATTCAAAATCTTCAAAGGTTTGCTTTAAAACACTCTCAATTGACTCAGCAATATACTTTTCATGATTATAGGTAATCATCACAACGCTGATTAAAGGCGTATCATATCCCACTTACACATTCTCCAATAAAGCTTTTGTTACTGCCTCGATTTGTTGATCATTCATGTGAGATCCTATTGGTAAACTCAAAACCTCTCTACTTAAACGCTCAGAAACAGGAAAACTATCTAAATTCCATCCTTCTCTTACATAAGCACCAGACAAATGGGGAGGAATCGGATAATGAATGAGTGTACCAATGCCATTTTGCCATAAATGTTGCTCTAGATCATACCGATTGGGGTGACGCACAACAAATAAATGCCACACTGGCTCTGCCCAACCAGGTACAAATGGTACCATTAAGTGGCGATTTTTGACTAGTGTTGCCAAATATTTTTCCGCAACCTTTACACGACGAGCATTCCATTCATCTAGTTTGGCTAGCTTTACCCGCAAGAATGCGGCTTGTAACTCATCAAGTCGGCTGTTATAACCCTGAATCTCATTTTTGTACTTTACACGAGAACCATAATTACGTAAAAGGCGAATTTTATCAGCTAACTCAGCATCATTAGTGGTTACCGCACCAGCATCACCAATAGCTCCTAAATTTTTGGTAGGGTAGAAACTGAAACCTGCTGCATCTCCTAAACTACCAACACGACGATTTTTATATCTTGCGCCATGACCTTGAGCAGCATCTTCAATTACTTTAAGATTGTGTCGCGCTGCAATTTCATTAATAGGGTCCATGTCAGCAGGTTGACCGTATAGATGAACTGCCATAATAGCCTTAGTTCGTTCTGTAACGACATTTTCAATAAGTGATGGATTAATATTGTAGGTTTTTTCATCTGGTTCAATAGGAACCAGAGTAGCTCCAGCCTGGGAAACAGGTAACCAACTAGCAATATAGGTGTTAGCTGGCACAATTACTTCATCTCCAACACCAATTTCCATCGCTCGCAAAATTAGGTGTAAAGCCTCTAAGCCATTACCTATGCCAATACAGTATTTTGTTTCGCAGTAAACAGCAAATTCAGCCTCAAAAGCCTCAACTTCTTTACCAAGGATATACCAGCCAGATTCCATCACTCTTCGGTAGGCTGCATCAAGCTCTGCTTTTAATTCGAGGTAGGGAGCTTGAAAATCAAGAAATGGTACTTTCATTATGGCTAACTCCGCACAGAGGCAAGAAACTCTTCGTAATCTCGATAATAGTCAGATTCATCATAAAAGGTAGATGCCAAAGCCATACACACAGAACCAGAGGAAAAGTTATCAATTTCTCGCCAAACCATAGGACAGATGTAGAGTCCGTAATAGGAACGATTTAGATGAAAACGTTTTCTCTCATAACCGTCATCTAAAACCACATCAAAGCTACCAGACATAGCGATAATTAATTGCTGAAGCTCTTTATGAGCATGACCACCTCTCTCAGCACCACCAGGAACATCATATAGGTAGTAAACGCGCCGAATCTCAAATGGAATATGTTTTCCACCTTCTATAAAAGTTAAGTTTCCCCGAGGATCAGCAATTTTAGGCAAGCTAACAATTTGACAATTTTTAATCACTATGTTTATTACCTCTAATTAAAATGGGATTTGGAGATAATCTTTAATCGACCAAATGGAGCTTCAACAAGAAAGTAAGTAATTATAGACAGAAGAAAATCCAAACTGCCGTACCACCAGGACTGCATATCAGCCAACTCAAATCATGATCATGATAAACAATCGAATTTCTTGGAGGACTGCAATGATGAATTACAACTATTAAAGACGCAACTCCACGTAGAGATAAAAGTACATCTAGGTGGTTATATTTATCACTCTTTTTTTGCCCATTTGGAACTATCATTAGCTCATTTTTGTTATTCATTAACTGTTTTAATAACACGTGCCGGATTACCAGCAACCATTTTTCCCACAGGAACATCCTTATTGACTACAGATGCAGCAGCCACAACAGCACCTTCACCAATCTGTACTCCTGGAAGAATGTTGGCGCCGGCGCCAATAGCCACCTTATTACTAATTTTTGGACCTTGAATACGTTCTTCGTCATATCCAAGTCTGCCAATAGCGCGGTCGTTAGTAGTAGCTACTAGGACGCTAATAAAGACATCATCGCCAATTTCACAATTACCTGTTATGTGGGTAAGATCCATAATTTTTGTTCGCTGACCAATTCGAGTATTATAGTTTACAGTAACACAGCGACTTAGAAGGCAAAATTCACCAATTCTTACTTTCTCTCTAATGGAAGCGTTGTCCCCAATTAATGTATTTTTTCCAATTTCTACATCGTAATAAATTACACTATTAGGTCCAATAGAACACTTTTCATGGATATGTACTTTTCTATCGAAATCCAATTTTCTTTCTGTTGCACCTGCTCCCTTTGGTTCCTTACCAATGTATGCACCAGGAAATATCTCTACGAAATCTCCAATCACAACGCCTGATTCAATGATGACATGAGGGTGAATAATTACGTTGTTACCTATTTGGACGTTCTCAGAAATTACAGCATAATCCTTAATTTCTATGTTTTCACCAATACTACTCGTTTTTATTATTGCGCTTTTACTAATCATATTTTTTTATTTGCCTAAATTTTCATAAAATTAATTGTTACAGGTGCATAGGTTCTCGACCAAAATTTATGCTGAATATTTTCAGGAGGATTAACTTTAAAAACCAGAGCATTGTCTACTAAATCTAAATAAATATGTTGTTGGTTAGGCATAACAGGTAACTCTACTCCAAAAACTATTGTATAAATTCCCTCATTTAAAACATTTACTGTTTTAGCTTCCACAACATACACATCTCCTGATTTCACAGGAGGCATGTCTATATTTTCAGTAGTAGTTGTAGTGCCAATTAGTTCAATACCTTTTAGATCTTTAATTAAATATCCAAAACAAAAGGTAGGAAAGCTTTCTTCAAAAAAAATAGAGGCTTGAATTGAAAAATCTTGCTTGTACTCAATATGATTTGTTAATTGATGAAACTTGTTAAGTATTTGTATATCTAATATTTTTGCGCCACCATCTCCATAGCGGCAAGATCCATCAGCAAATTTGCTTTCCATATCAGTTTGAACTACAATTTTAAAATTTGAATTGTTAACTATATTAGACTTCTTGTTATCTTGGGAATTTATGGTTCTTAATACCTGCCTATTTAACTCTTGATTTGCTTCAGCACGAATTCTGCTAATATAAATTTCTACAACTTCTGAAGCTTTGCCAATACATCTTAGTTCCCCATCGTCTAAAAAAACACCTCTTTGACAAAGGCTTTTAACAGAACCAGTATCATGACTGACAAATAGTACCGTTACTCCAGATTCCATCATTTGTCGCATTCGCACCATACACTTTGCCTGAAAGAACATATCTCCCACAGCTAAAGCCTCATCAACAATTAAAATATCTGGGTTAACATGAATAGCTGAAGCAAAAGCCAACCTTACATACATCCCACTAGAGTAAGTCTTAACAGGCTGATCGATGAAATCTTTTATATCGGCAAAAGCTGCAATATTGTCAAATCGCTCATCTACCTCTATTTTAGAAAGCCCCATAATTGCACCATTCATATACACATTTTCCCGCCCAGTAAATTCCGGGTTGAATCCAGCACCTAATTCCAGTAATGCTGCTACTCTACCATTAACTTGCACTTCTCCACTGGTAGGTATCAAAGTTCCGCAAATGAGTTGTAGAAGTGTTGACTTACCTGCACCATTACGACCAATAATACCTATAGTCTCACCTTTCATCACTTCAAAAGAGATGTTTCGCAAAGCCCAAAATTCTTGACCATAGGTCTTTCCAGGTAATAGCACTTCTTTCAATCTATCTACAGGTCGGGTATATCGCTTGAAGCACTTCGATACATTATTTAGGTAAATTGCAGTTTTTTCTCCCATGCTGTTGTTTTTAATATTCTCCAAATTCAAACACAATAAATGAGCAATAGGTAATTAAATTACAGCACATCAGCAAACGCCGGACGTAACCGCTTATATACGAAAAACCCAACGCAGAACAATAACGCAGCTATGAGGGTAGAGATTCCCCATTCTCCCCAATGTTCTACCTCTCCAACTAAAATTATGTCCCGATAGACTTCTACAATAGCAGTCATGGGATTTAACCAAAACACCCAACTTCGCCATTGTTCTGGAATTGATATTACAGAATAAACAATAGGTGTCATATAGAACCAAAGATTTAAAATTATCCCTAGCGTTTGCGGAATATCACGTAAAAACACTGTTAACCCTGCTGCTAAATAACCTAACCCTGCTGTTAACAATAATTGTGTCACCCAAACTAAGGGTAATAGCACCAAGGTAGTATGTAAAGTATGGAAAGTTCCCACTACGAATATAATCAACGCTATTAAACCAAAGGAACTTTCAACAAACGTTGATAGGATTGATACCAGTGGTAACAAAGCTAGCGGAAAGACTACCTTTTTCACTAAGTTTGGCTGTCCTATGACTGAACTAGAAGCTTGTATTAGTCCACCTGTAAATGCAATCCAAGGTAGCAACCCAGCAAAAAGCCATAAACCAAAGGTAAAGTTAGTTACTGGCAGTCCTTTGAGACTCAACTTTACCTTCAGGACTATCGAAAATACATAAGTATATATAAGTAACTGTGAGAGTTGATTTAGCAAAGGCCACAAATTACCCAAAATAGAGCCTTTATATCGTGCTTCTAAGTCCCGCAGCACCAATGTCCTGAGCAAATCAATCTTTGCCCAAATTCTGTCATTTATTGGCAGTATACGCTTCAGTATCCCTGCTTGAGCTAGAATCCCTCGCACTGTCCGCGACAATTGCTGCTTCCTCACTACTTACACACTTTTAATTTTGTCTATTAGATTTAGAAGTTAGAATCCCTGATCTAAATCGCTTTGGTGATCATATAACAAAAGAGCTAACTTGAAACAAATAATTTCTGTAAATCCAACTTTTTGGTGGCTAAGTACTTGAACAGAATTAATTACACAAACTCTGGAATGGAATCCTTTATCCAGTCTAGATAAGACTAGATATTAGTTTGTAAATATTTCTGTTCGCTTACTTATTCGGATTTCCTTTGACCAAAACAATGTAGAGGCTGGTTCAGAAATACACCATAAGCGGCAACGTCGTCAAAACCACTGTCAATCGGGAAGTGGAGGGAGATGGGGGAGAACAATTTTAGATTAGAGGAAGATCTAGAGAATAACCAACACTCAACCCCTAATCTCCAAAGTAGTCAATACCCAATTAGAAGATATCAAGGCAACTCTGACTATACTAAAAACGGGTCGGAGCTTTACTTTTAAAATAACTAAGAGATTAATAGGCAAGCTTTTTTTGCTTAGGCAAAAGTCCAGTAATCAGATGTTTAGAGTATAATTTAAAACTAATTATTCAAGAGATACGTAGGAATTGTATTAGTTCTTTCAAAAAATTCCCTACGTACACCTACCTCTACCGCCTTGTGGGCAGGATCACTTCCTGAGGATACGGTGGAATTGGTTGATACATAGCCCTGGGCACCGGAAATTACTGTTTGCATAACATTTTCTCTTGCCCTTCCCATCTACATCCGGGAGGAATTTGGTGATAACTCAGT
>Ga0116227_10002499_pt1 | contig 41633 bp, 27 predicted proteins | sample S1TSphgellanicum_FD_89693 | JGI IMG/M metagenome (GOLD analysis project Ga0116227, IMG submission 89693) | Host-associated microbial communities from peat moss isolated from Minnesota, USA - S1T2_Fb - Sphagnum magellanicum MG | ecosystem: Host-associated > Plants > Peat moss > Unclassified... | reverse complement strand
GCCACCAAGTGCAGCCCCCAGACAGAACGCCGAAGAATTGGGAACCAGAAAGACAAGCTTGGCTTCCCCCCCCCCCCAAAAAAAGAAAAACAAAGAGAGAGACAAGAAGAAGAAGAAAGCAGCGTCGCTGATGTCACAGTTGAGCAAAAGCAAATTGAGAAAAGAGTTCCAAAAATTTCACCTCAACAGTCGCTGGAAAAACTCCTTTGCCAAATTCGTTGCAAGCTCGCTAAGGATCTGTCTCCCGAAAGAACAAAAGCAGGAACGGCAACAAACGCAGATCCCTGAACTCCTTCAAGATCACGCCTGAACGACAATCACAGAAACCAAATTCCCGATTCTGTATTCCCAAACACAAGAAGAAGAAGAAGAATTCTTCAACGGAAATCCGACCAGGCTTGCAATATATTACTCAATTTCATAGAAACAACGAAAGAGAGCATCAGAATCTTCTTCTCCTCCTCCTTTGACGAAAACACAAAAGATTGACAAGTTCACCGCGGGAAGAGAAAAAATTCCTCCTCGCAGTAATAACCACCAAAAAAAATTTCAAAAAAATCTGCGAAGATAGGCCGAAGAAAGCAGCGAGATTCTCTCACGAAATTCACCAACTCCAGTCCCACGCAAATTGTCAATTCGCAGAACCATAATTGCCACAATGCGCACGACACAAAAACACGCGCCAAAGACGGCAAGCACGGAGGAAGCAGCCGTGGTCGCTGGAGAGAACAAGGAGAGAGAGAGGGAGAGAGAGTAAGTTACTAGTAAGAAAAAGGATGTCTTGTAGGTTACTAGTAAGCTACGAGGCTACAGAATCCCTTTTGCTTACTATACCTAGTAACCTACCAACTCCTTTAGCCTACTGGGGAACTGGCTCATAGCCACTTGGCAACACTAGGGTAGGTACTTGGGACCTGCCTATTAATTTCTATACCTACTATTTGCTAGCTACCTAGTAACCTTGCGAGTCCTTAGCCTACTGGGGGAACTGGTTCATAGCCACTTGGTAGGTATTTGGGACCTGCCTATTAATTTTTGTACCTAGTCTTTGCTTGCTATCTAGTAACCTACCTAGTCCTTAGCCTACTGGGGAACTGGTTCAAGCCATTTGGCAACAATAGGTATGTATTTGGGACCGGCCTACTAACCTATTAAGTTTTGTATTACTAGGTATGTAACCTACCTACTTCTTAGCCTACTAGGGGACACGTTCAACTCCACTTGGCAATACTAGGTACTTGTGAGCTGCCTAATATCTTCCCCCCCCTCCGCCCCCTTCCCTTTGGGCCCCAACCCACAAAATATTGGGCATTGTCACATGGGGTTTGATATCAATTATTTTCAACTCCCCCAAATTTAAGCACCCTAAGTTTAGTCCCTCTCCTTGACTTGGGTTTAAATCATGGGCTTTACTTTGCAATATACTATTTACAATAATACTATTGTAGCTGGGTTTCATAGATTCGTGTAATTGTCACTTGGGAGGAGAGAAGAGATTCCGGCCTTTCACCCTCAAGCTGCTTCCTTCTTAAGCTCAACTGCTCTTTCAAATGTGGAACAAACTTGATGGAAAATTCCCTTTGTTATTTGGAAGATTTCCTTAAGTGGAATTTTCTTGCTCCAATGAGGTTTGGCATAAATATCCCTTGGGTGGGGGTTGTTTTATTAGTAGGGGGGACCTTGACCATTGATTTCAATGGATCTTCATAGAAAAACCCTATGGAGCGAGATATGGTTGCTATATTGGGGAACGTTTTGTTGTTAGGGCATTACATCTTGGGCCTAGACATCCACCTTGAGTTTTGTGGGCAGGTATAATGCCCTTGTAGCAAGGCCTTCCCTCATAATTTGTGTCATGAGGTAAGTTAGCAAATAAGTAGTGTACAAAGTTGCAAAATTCCTATTGACATGACCAAATTTCCCAAGAGTGAAATATATGACAATGGCCATTGGTCAGATGCCAGGGCTCTCAGTCACCTGGTAACTAGTCTGGGTCTTCCAAATGGCCATTGCCTAATAAGGACATAACATGAAGAAGATCCCACAATAGGTTGGGCTGAATGTTAAGACTTTTGTGAAAAAACTTCAGACTTTTGGTGAATGTTCTTTTCTGATGGCTTGAAGTGCAAGTTTAATATAATACAACATGTTTGACAAAATGTATGTGTGTCATAAATTTAAGCTTACTCTTCACAATCAACAACACCGACGTCACATGACTAATTTGTGAGCTGACAATCTTGAACTACGGCTTTAGTAGCCAAAAGGTTTAAGATCATGAGCATGAAAGTGTTGTGCAAGGTTTAAGATCCAAAAGGTTTAAGATCATGATCATGAAAGTGTTGGGCCAAGGTTTAAGATCCAAAAGGTTTAAGATCATGATCATGAAAGTGTTGTGCCAACCAAAAGGTTTAAGATCATGATCATGAAAGTGTTGTGCCAAGGTTTAAGATCCTGGTCATAATGAAAGTGCTTTGCCATGGTTTAAGATCATGATGATGACGACGATGAAAGTGCTTCGGACATGGACAAGTACCAACTTGATATAGCACATTTTGGGTAACAAGTAACAACCCTAAAAGAGAGACAAAGAGGCCGCCTTCCAAAAGCTTGTAGCTAGTAGAACCAATTTCCAAGATGACAGATAAAGCCTTGTACCAAGGCATATGGTGGTGGTGCACCTCTAGGACATAATAGTACTACCATTGCAAAATGGGAACGGTCCCACATGTAGGCCTACAACCCACTTCTGAAAGGAGGCAGTAATAATGTGTCCCACACTTATCATTGCAAGATGACATATGTTAGGGGCTTATGATAAGGTTCACCTTGTGCTTTATGGGGAATAAGGCCCAAGTGTGGGGGCATCCTCAACTTATCCCAAGGCTAGTGATATTTTGGGAATGCCCTCACACCTTGGGATATGTTGTGAATGTCCCCACCCTTGGCCTTGACCATGAAACTTTTGTTCAAGAGGATCCACACCCAAAAAAACTCTTCATAAGCACCTTTAAACATCCAAAGCACATCAAATTCATAAGATATCATGTGTAAATCCATCCACTATCATGTATAATCCATCCAACTACAAGCACTACACAGTCATCACTTCCAAAATTGGCTTAGGGTTTACCTAAAGTGGTGGCCACCGTCCCCACACCAACAAGTACAAGCACTACACAAATATGCATTTCCAAAATTGGATTAGGATGTAAAGTGATGGCCACCTACCCCAAATTTGTTGAACAAGTCTTCATTCTTTCGGGGATAGCTTTGTGTTCTAGCTTGGAGTATTAAAGAAAGAAATTAATCATCCTCTTATAAACCCAAGATTGTTATAGTTTGTTGAAATTGGGAATTTGTCGTTATGATTACCAAGGCAATAAATTGCCCTCCATGTTGTCAAATTTGTTAAATTGAAAACTTGTCACAATTGCTAAAGACCTTGAGAATTATAAAATTGAATTTATGAGTGCAATGCTCTTGCCCAAAGGGCAAAGTCTCAAACTGAGCAAAATTCAAATTTATGTGATGCTACTCATAAGTGGAATCTTAGTCCAAATGTTTAACAACCCAGTAACAAGTTATAGACAATTTTCAAATTTTCATTTTTTTTTGGAGAATTAGATTGAGTTACCATATTTCATTGACACTAAACAAGTTAGTGTGGATAGAAGGCATCCATACAAGGTTGATGAAAAAAAAATGCAATATTCAAAACTTCGGATGAGAGAAAAATGAATTGTCAAATATGCACACCTAACGGATCTCTACACACAATCAAAGAAATCCAACATTTGTGACAATTTTGGGGCACCTTGATTGTTCTTAACACCTCCCACATTCCCCATGTTCTTCAATCAAAGTGGTTCATTTGACCTTCAACATTTTTCTATCCTAATCCTTAGCCCTCTATCCTCAAAACTTGGAATATAAAACTTATGTAGCATGGGCATATATCAAAAGTTGTTCTATTCCGACCTTCTCACCTTGGTGAGCTTCTCAATTTTTGGAAAGCTGAAAGTATCTTTAAAGCAAGATTGAGAAATCACAAGGGAAATCACAAGGGACCATGTGTCCTTTACCAAATAGGCATGTTAGGTTTTTGTCTAGGAGGTTCTAGGTAAGTGACTTGATAAGGTCATGGCCCAAACTAGGTTGCTACAATGTTTAGGGGTTGAATGTCACATTGTGTTGATGTATGCCTTCTTAGGTTAACCAATTTTATTATTTGAAATTATACAAAATGTAAGTATGTGCCATAAAAGACTAGTGGTGATTTTAATGTTTTTAATCATATCATTAACAATCATTTGATAAAATATTTAGCACTAGTTATAGATAGGATTGTTAAAAATTGTGCAAACTATAGAAAATTGATTTAAAAAAATTTTCAAAAAAAATTTGTGTTGAAATTGAAATTTGATGAAATTTTCTCCCAAATTTTTCTTAAATAATCAAAAATTTGCAAAAATTCATCACCAAAAAAATCACTAATAAAAAAAAATCATAAATTAAATTTATTAGCTTCTCATGATTAACTCCAAATCATGCAAGCCCTTAAACACATGGATGACATACTATTTCATTAACAAAACCCCTTGATTATTTCAATTGCACAAAGAAAATGAAAAAAAAATGATGGAATACAAATTAATGATCCAATTTGTAGATTATGTCCTAAAAAATGCATCAAAGACCAAACAAATTTTATGTTGCACTTTTAAGGGAGATTTTTTATATTGATGCATATGAAAATATTGAAATGCCTAACAAATCCAACCTTTAGTTTGTTGTGTTTGAACATATCTTTAAGGTAATGAGAAGTGTTATCACTATGTTGATCAAATTTGCCACACATCATCTTGTTGTGGGGTTTATGGGAAGGTTGAATGTATTTTGAATGCAATCAATGATCCTCCACCACTTGAATATATGGCGTAGGAATTTCTTATTTTCCACCCATGACCAAACACCATTGTGAATGGGGATGGTAAGAAAGCAATTTTAAGGCATAGTTTTTGTTTGAGAATCATGCCAAATGTTTTGCTATCTATATACAATTGAGCAAGAGTATCAATTTAAATATTATCTTAGCACTTTCCAAGCTTTAATACCATACCTATCGTTTCACTTTGACATAAATTCATTTTCAAAAGGGAATGTAAAACAGAATAAAATTTTAATTAAAAGGATTGTTGAAAGCTTGAAAAATCCAATTGCCAACTTGTTGGGAAACAATGGCTATCCTAGTCACTAGTTGTAATCTTGGAATATTAAAAACAAAGCTCTTGGATCTTTTATTTGAAAAAATAATAATTTCATAAATTCTATCAATTATGAATGGTGAGTACGATATATATCATCATGCAACATTTCCATGGTTATTGTTTTATGTAAATCGAATCCTTGTGTTTCATCTTTCTTATTTTAACATTTCATCATCTCTTTGCCTTTTTATTATAATTATGTATGCACCTTGTACCTCAAATATCATATCCTCATTTATATGTATTTAGGTCTTCATGTTTGGATTTGTTATTTGTGACATAACTAATGAATACAAAAAATGGTCAAATGTTAAACATATGTTAAAAGTGTGCAGGTCCGAATACTTTCAAAATCACTTAATGGAGATGATTAAAACTTGTTATATTGTGATGTTGTTGTTCTTTTATTTACCAAAATTTGACAACCAAATGAAAATTGAAAGTATGATAATTCTTAAATAAACATCTTGAAATATCATGCACAAATGATACAATATAAAGTCAAAGGTAAAGGTCTAGTGACTATTTACTTTAGTATTATAAAATACAAATTGCAATTTTCAAATGTCATATTACCATTCCATCAACTGCATCAACAAATTGGCTTAAAAATACATCAAGGTAGATTCCATATTTTTTCCTATAAAAGAACATAAACATTTACATTGTGATTATTAAATTTTTATATCCAACCATTAATTGACATTAACATTTAACAACAATTTAGAACTAGTCTTGGTGTTCTTGGGAAAACAATTTTGAATAGTTCGAACATATGTAATTTTACATCAAATGTGTGTCCCAAATGCTTTGGGGGCAATGACATAGATGTTCATTTAAGGCACCACAACATTTTGATTTAAAAAAGTAACCATTCTTAACCCAATTTAATTTAATGTCATGGCATTTTGTTGTGGTAAGAAAATTTATTGCCATGTAAATAAATAGTATGAACAAAAAATGAGGAGGTAATTTACTATGTATTGTTATATCAATTGAAAAATTTCCCTTCTCTTTTAATCCATTTTAAGTGCAAATTATGTCTCCATTCATGATGATTTTTATTTTTCGTGTAATTTTTAAAATGTTAATGAAGTAAGTATAATAATTTAATTATCTTGGAATAGAATTATGGACTATAAAAACTTGATTTATGTCAAATTGATAATCTATTATCACATGCTAAGGTGTAGTGATGAAACAATGTTGAATAAACTTTTCCTTTCTATAATTATTATAATGTTCCATTTTTGGAAAATGAATTTATATTTTAGCTTAATTCAACTTAAAAAGTCTTGTTACTATCAAAACAAGGTTTAGGGTTTTAAGAATCAACAAATTATTCAACTTACTTTTTTTTTCCCACAATTGCATTATCCCTTTGTATGCAATTTACAAAAGTGCTTGTCGAATCCAAATACAATGTTAACTTTATTTTAAAATTGTCACCCTTTTGTAAAGTGTGTCAAATGTATAAAAAAATTGTAAATGGAAAAAGGATAGAGAACATTTAACCTATTGAAATGTCCTTAGTCCATAACATATGTGAACCTTCTCCAAAAGCTTTGGAAAAAATCCCTTTGTGTAAAAGATACTTTAGAAGCAAAACTTGAAAAATGGGTGGAATATGGGTTTAGGGTTTAAACTAATATTGCTTGGTTCTTCCTTTTGAAGAGAACCTCCAATCTTAGTTTTGTTGCATTGAATATTATTTTGAAGGTTCTTCAAGTGCGGGTTTAAATTTGGTTCTTCAAATTTCTAAACCTTGTAGTTCCAATTTTGACACATTTTTTCAATTTGAAAAACCTTTATGCCCAATTCCATGTGCACATGACATTCCCCAATGCTAAAGATTATATATATATATAGAGTTTTACTACAAATGAAAACTGGGGTTTTCATTGATACATAGTACCAAAATTAATTAGAACTATTGCTCACTTAAAAAATTCAACCTACCAACTTCTCAAAAAAGTTCAAGATGTCTTCCAATGTTGTTTGAACTTTGTGTACATGTTAAGTACATTTAGTATATATAAAAAATATATACATTTCAAGTGTAAGTTTAAAATTGTGCAAGGTTATTTCATGCCATGTAAAACAAAATAAGTGTAAAATTGCATAAAATAATGTAAACAAATAAATGAACACAACACAAAACATATGCAATATTGTATTTTTTCTTTGATTTTCTCTATTCAAGGACAACAAATGTGAAAGTGGAGCTGATTCAACAAAGAAAGAAGGAAAAAGAAAGGGAAAAGGGGAAAGGAATAAATGATAGGCATGAAGAAAGAAACAAGAGGTAGGTAGGAGAGAAGAAAAGGTTAGCTATGGAAGAATGATATGTTGCAAAACTTGTTTCATTGTGGTCTTAATGGCTCTCTGATGTTCTCCACTTTGTCTAAAGGTTATTTGTGAGTGCAATTTGTGATGTTATCTTACAACTCTTTGCATTTTTGAAAGCTTCAACAATTGACCCATTTTAGGTGAATTTTTTAATCTTTATTCTTTCTTTCTTTTTGGTCATGTTGTATTTTTTGTTTTTGATAATTGTTTTTCAACTGCCTTTGTTTTGGTCTTACAAAACAAGGTTTAGGGTTTAAAACAAGCTCCCCTTTGTTGCCCTTCATCATCTGCAATTTTTGCATTTTTAAATGCTGATGTTGTGGTCATCTTGCAACTTTTAACATTGTTGCAAACTTCAACATGTTTCAAGTGAGCTCTTGCTTGGCATCTTGCTTTCATTGTGAACTTGCCTTGCTTTTAGAAATCACAAGCACCCATGAAAATCATGAGGTGCAATACCCTTTTTTTTTTTTTGCAAACCATAATCCCCAAGGATAGAGGACAATGAAATATCCTCACAAGGATATTGCCTTGACATTTACACTTACATGACAATTTTTTTACACAAGGCATTGTGTAAGTTTATCTCATAAATATATGCACATCCTGCAAGTGTAAGTGAAAATCCCAAACTATACACGTACACAATTTTACACAACGTATAAAACTACTATTTACATACAACATTAGTGTCTACCTATAGAACCTGAAATTATGGTCGAGCATTTTTTTTCATGATGTCAGTTTTGATTCCAAATCTAACAAACAGCTACTTTCAGAGTCCAGATTCAAACAAAATGCTGCCAGCTTGGAGGTCACAAAACTCTGGGTTTAACACTGCAAACCAAGGAACCTGCCGACATTGGTTTCAACACAAGGGAAATGGGATCAGATTGCGACAACAAGAAGTCATGCCACATTGTGTGTGCAACCTCTTTAGGGTGTTCCTGTACTAGTTCTACCTTTGGAAGCTAGCGCAGAGAAATTACAAATCTATGAGGTTTTGAGATCAGCTGCTTGGAACTCAATAGTATGAAGACACATCAGAGCTCAATCCTGAACAATATAGATGCAGAAGCTGTGATTTTACTTGGGAAGAGAAAATTTTGTATTCCATACTAAGTGCAGCATCTACAAGGAAGCAGTCCCTTCGCTTAGGCCAATACCAGATTACACAGATCCTGAGTTTGGGTTTAGGGTCCTGGGAATGTTGAAAGGATTGGATTCATCTTGAAATTTGCACAGCTCATGCCCCTCTGCAGAAAGGCAGTCTATGGAAACTAGTTACCATGCTTCCCAAAACGTCGGTTCCGTTTTTGGTATTCTATCAATGCATCTTTCAACTGGGTTTCCCCAAAATCAGGCCACAAAGAATCAACAAAGAAGAATTCGGAATACGCAGTCTGCCAAAGCATGAAGTTACTAATGCGCTGCTCCCCACTAGTTCGAATCAAAAGGTCAGGGTCACGAGCTTCCCCCACCCAGCTTGTCTGCAGCTCCTCATCAATGGCTGCCTCTGTCATGTCGGATGAACTTATCTCACCATTTTGCACTTGGCCCATAAGGCGCTTGCAGGCACTGACTATGTCCTGGCGGCCACTGTAGCTCAGTGCTATGCTGAGTTTGAGGCCTGTGTTGTGCTTTGTGCTCTCTTCTAAGGTTGCTATCACATTCCTGAGTGATTCTGGTAGCATTGAATGGTCACCCACACAACGAACTTCAATGTTCTCCCTGATTTCAACCAACCATGAGACATCAATCCACATCATTAGTTCCCCAACCATTCCTGCTGATGCGTGCTACAGAAAAATCCAGTGGAATGTGATGCTTGCATATGGATGGTGCTGAATGCAGCCTGACAAGCTACCCAATCTTTTCATCTGGAGTTCTCATGCACATACAATACTAACAAGTCACTAAATGAAAATACTTGAGAGCTAGGTAACTAGCTGTATAGCACTCTTGAGAGCTCACTAAGAAAAAAAGATTCAGAGGAAAATAGCAAAAGGAGGAATCATGTGCAATCAATTTGGGTGACAAAACTCGAGTAGTTATTAGTTTATGCGAGTTTCCTGACAGTAAAATTTTGCAGCAGAAGGTTTTCTGTTTGTGTGTATAGATAACTGTTTCCAGAGAAACAAAAATCAACACTATTGCAAAATTGGTTTCTTCACCTAGTATTATCAGATTTTTTACAGTACACATAAATCCCACCTTTCACACTGAGCACTGTTTTTGTTGAAAACTTCACAAAATTGTTTGGCAGACCATGATGCAGTGGGAGTGAGAGTGGGTGGGGAACTTTTGAGATTTTCTGGGGGTAGAAAAAAAAATTGCCAACTCACGCAGCCATAGTGGTGAGATGCTCCCGGGAAAACCTCTCAAACAAGTCCATTAAGAAATCAATCTCCATCTGCACAACAATCAGCCACCCACCATTCCAGTTACAAAATTATCACAATAACATCAGCATCTTTTTTCCTTTCAAAGTTTTTGCAGGTTTTTATCGAAACCTCACAAAGAAGATCACTATAGTTGAGGATTGCAATAATGCTGCACTTGGGGGCCTTGTTCGAGGACTAAACCCTAAACCCCAAATCCTGTACAAGCTCTTTGTTTGCAGGTTTCACATGACCGACCTTTGGGCGAAGCCAATTCTCGGTGGAGAAGGCAAACACGGTGAGCACTTGGATGCCCCATTGTTGTGACAGCTTCACAACTTCCCTCAGTGACCGCACTCCAGCTTCATGGCCCACGCTTGCTGGCCATCCTCGCTTCTCTGCCCAGCGTGAGTTGCCATCCATGATAATGGCCACATGCCTTGGCATCAGTGTCGGGTCCAGTTCTATCGGCAATTCCGGCATGTCAACCGGATCACAACTACTAGCCAGCGCAGTGATGGTGACGACTCCCGCTCGACCTAACGGACGCAACTGCCTCAAATTCCACCGGATCCGGGCAGGTAGACAGAAAATCGAACAATACCCATTCGTGTATGAGGCCCAGGGATACAACTCCACGGAGCTCCAACTGTTGTGGGGCGGCAGATTCCGCTGCTGCGGTGATAGAGAGCGAGGAGAACTGGAACCAGCAGAGAGAAAAGATGCAAATGCCAAACCCCGAAGCATCAACGTCTGAATCTCTGCAGACAGAAAGCCAATTTGAGCTGGAGTATCAGAGCCAGATGCTGTACCAGGTACGGGAGGGGATCCAGGAGCTGAGTAAGGGAGCAACAACCATGACAACGCCCCGCATCCGAGCTCCAACGTCGCCACTGTGTTCCTCCTCCTCCTCCGTTCTCGCCTTTCTTCCTGTGCGCTCAGCGCGCGACGGCGTTTAGGGTTTAGAGTTGCACATTCCTGATAGCAGAATCATCTGGACAGATCTGATTGCAGAATCACCTGCACATTCTGCACATGATTAAAACACGGGCAGTTTTGAAAATTTATGTTACGAGATAGTAATAGACATCCCAGGCCTGGCCATTCTGCCCGAGAACATTTCTCTGAGGTTGTTACATAACGAACCTTTTTTTTAATAATACATTAATAATAATGCTTATAGGCCTTGTGTGTTGCTAGGGACCTATCTTGGATGTATGTATGAATTAGTAAACTATTTCAGGTTAGGAATAAATAAAAGTCAATTAATTGCCATCACTTGAAATAAAACATTATATTTAAAGAAGAAGATATCAAATAATGTAAAGATTCATTCTTGAAAAGGATGAGTGTTTTAGAAAACTAGTAGATGGCATAATATTATTCGCCTAATGATAATATCTATTAGATTTAAGTGAAAGGATGAATAAATCATCCATTCTTCCTCCATATATTTAAGGGGTTGTGGGGTTGGGCTCATTTTCAATTTTCAATTTTCATGTTGGTAATATATCATAAGTTTTGTAATAAGATTATTATATGTAATGAACTTATGATACAATAGACTTATGTGTTGTTTTGATTGTGGAAAAATTCACAAAGGGAAAATATGTGTATTTTAGTGGCTAATCCTCATTCGGTTAGGGTGATGAGCTTGGCATTGGGTGTAGCCCACATATGCAGCAAGTTTTAGACATGTGCGTGATCTTAACTCAAAACATGTAAGTTTTACCTTTTACATTTTATGAAATTTTAATTCCTTCAATTTGCCTTGTTTTAGGAGGACCTTATTTTTAAAATAACACTAATAGGTCTGGACCCATCCTAGGCTATAGGTCCCCAAAGTCATCACTTGATGCACAAAGAGTCAAGATGTGGTTTACTTATGAACCAAATTTTTTTAACTTGGGTTTTGTTCATGAAACCAAACTTCTCATCAAAACCTCAATTGTTAGATTCAAAGTTTACAAACTCAGCACTTTTGAAAAAACAATTCAACTAAAATCAAGCCAGGGATCATAAGATGGCAAAGCTAGATTGAGCTCATATAGGATAAGCATGTGTTGCCCATGGTTGGATTTGAAACTTCACCAACCAACACACACAAAAAAAATAAAAAATTTATGCATGTATTTTAATGTGACACAATGATAAAGTTAGCTACTCACAAAAAAAAATTCAAGCCAAAATACATTTCTTCAAATAAGAATGAAATCTTGCAACTTTTGGAATGAGAATGTCATGATCCTTGAAAAGAGATAAAAAATTCAAAAAGATCTTATTTGATAGAACTCTTGAGTCAACTTGTAAATGAGTTTTCAAAGTTAAAATGACAAAGTTATGAAGGAGGTCTAGGGGTGAGGTTTTATCCCTTGGGTAGTCCACTTGTCACCCCCCACCCCGCACCACACATGTGAGAAAGTGGTTGCATCTGGATTTCTTGGATGTGGTTGGGTAACAAATTATTGGAAAGATACTTGATGTGCGACTCAACCAAAAAATTTTTTTTTTAAAAACATTTACATCTTTGCTATCTAGATTGATTTAAAATACAAAGAAAAATCATTTTTGACTCATCTAGGGGTTATTGAGATTCATGTTTTCTTTTCATGTAATAACCAATTGATTGAATTTTGCCCAAGAAAATATTTGAAGTATGTGAATATAATCACACTTCCCCTAGGCAAAAAATTAAGGTTGTGATCATAAAAAGTCTTTATCCATCAAGGTGACCAAAAAGGGTTGGGGGCCTGGGGGGATCTCCTTGGTAGAATATATGTATTTTGGTATTCAAGCTTATACATCCCAACCAAAATACACCAAATTGGTCTGCCCTGACACCTCGTACAGGCCAAACCCTAGGGTGTTATCCCCCCCAACCCTCTCCCACAATCATTCAATCCTGAGTTTGAGGTTGAACCTAGGAACAAAAGAGATTTGCATATGACTTGTACTTTGCCAGGGCATGGCAAAGCCTGGCAGCTTAGGGCAAGGGAAATGGAACAAAACTTCAAGCTCAAACATGACTCCTTGTATAGGTACTTACTTACTACTGTCAGAAGTGTCACTCTGATAAAAAAAAAAACTGGGCAATGGGATGAAGTAACAAAATAGGGGTATGAGTGAACAGAAGTTTTGTACTCAAATGGAGGACTCCTCTCAAGCGTACTCACAAATTTGACACTAAAACTATGGTTTTGGCATGTATAGTCAACCTCTATCTGCGATGGGTCATGGAAATGAACGAATCTGTGATCAGACTAAGCACACAGATTAGTAATTCGGGTTGTGATATTAATCTGCTGAACCTACACAGGACATTAGAACTACAGCTTTTGAGAGAGTTTTATCACATAGAGCTTGTGGAACCTGAACAGAGGAAAAGAAAAACAAACAAATCTCGAGTGCTGTATATAACCCACAGCACTTGAGTCATATGAACTTCATTGCAATATCTGATCATAGCATCTGATCTGCCATTTGTTATAGAGCTACTAATGTACAAATGCTCCCCATACTGGCAGTTTTTCAACAAGAACAAATCCAAGTGCATAATTCCAGATACACAAAATGACTGAATTGAAGCAAACCACCAGCATGTGCATGAGAGAAGAGTTCCTTGAACCTGAAGCAAGTTTTGTACTAAACACAAAAGTAGTTTTATGACTGTGATAGCACATCTCTGTACATAAATTGAGATTACACATCAAACTTGGTGCTTTTGTGAGGTGAGTCAGAAACACATCATTCAAGATGTACCATAAAAAGTTTGCTAAATGAAGTACTATTGAACTTTGGCTCTCTCTCTCACTTCTGCTTTTACCTTCTTTGTGATCACTTCCCTTGTCTTTATTCATTACAAAACACAACTCAGGGTCTCATGGAATGAGAGCTGTGTCGTACTCATAACTTAACTGGAAGTCTCCACTCGAAAGCACACTCCACACCATCCCCAGTGTTTCAAGACCATGACATTATTCACATGCAAACTTGAAAGGAGGGAAAAAGAAAGTAAAAACAAAGAATAACAGAAGTCTGGCTGATTGCATCATCAAATTGCAAGAACTGATGTTCACCAAAAGCAAGGCAGCAGCTGAGGTGAGCTAAGTTTCAGTCTGAGGCCACTTGTTGCAACACTTCTGCTGCCCAGAAACAAGTTCACATGAAATATGCATCCAAAAGTTTGCATTTGGGTTTACTAATAATGTCTGTACGAAACCCATTTCTTCAAAACATGAGCTCAATGTGGTTCATTTGGAGTCAGATGATGGACTTTGTCAGTGATGATGGCTTTCAAAATTGCATCTGTTGATATTGCATCCAGTCAAAAATTTGCTCCAAAAATTGTTGAGCTTCTATGTCATTGCAATATGGCTCCAAACACTGTTGAAATGCCATCTCATCCCCTTGATTTTCCTGCACATGTTCATGCCCCCAATCTATCTTTAGAAGCAACCCATGAGAACTGCCATCTCTAGTCTGAGCAGCTTCAAGCATGTGGTTTTTGAAAAGAGTGTAATCAACCTCAGACTCTTGTATGTTGTCATCTGCAATTGTGGAAACGTTGTTGTGTGGAATTGTGGAATCAGACAATATTGGAAAAAGCTGATCCAACTCCATATCAGACTGCACATTTCCTGTGTTGATCCCCTCACATGGGAGAACTGGACACTGATCAAAGAAATTTACCCAATCTGCACAAGGTACTTGACCTTCTTCTTCTGCATTCAGGTTGAGAGCATTCTCCACATCCCATGAACCACCTGAGTGCTGATCATCCTCATCCACAATATTCACATGATTTGTGGCAGCAGCTTCCTGCAGTGGAGCTGCTTCCAGTTGATCAGCGGCTTCCAGAGTTTGTGAATCACCACCAGCAGCTGTCCCATGTGATGATCTTTGCTGTGGCAGATGTTGCAGTTCTTGTGTGTTGGGGAAGTCATCTTGTCGAGTAGTGTCAGGACCTAGATATTCACTGCAGATCTGATCCAAATCGGAGCTGGGATTGTTGACACCTGCAGCAGCAGCAGCTCTCTGAGCTTGATCCAGTTGCTGCACATGATCCAGCTCAAAATGACTGCAGCCTTCTTCAATCTCGACCTCCTGCTGTACCGGAGCTGCTGCGGCTGCGTTGATGAGTCCGCGACCGGGATGAGTCCAAAGGGGAACTGCATCAGCAGATGTACAATACCCAAGAGTCGCGCACCTCGCTATCTCTTGTATTTGTTTCTTCATTTCTGTGGGAGGAAGCTTGTCTAGTTTTTCTAGGGGAAGGAGAGAGGAGAGTATCCGCGGGTCAGAAATCACGCAAGCTGGTGGCGATTTGCCGCAGTAGAAGACGCCGACATTCAGTGCAACACAAGCTTGTCCAAATGTATCGTGCACCCCTAGGGTGATTCTTTCGAACCCCAGCAATTTCTGCTTTGCAACTGCCACCCGAATCTCCACCTCCCATTTCTTCCTGCGATGTCGGATGCCTCTCATCGTTCTCTCGGCCGGCGCCGCCCCGGCCCCAGCTGTGGGAAACAAGTTTCCAGGGACCGCCGAAGAAGAAGTAGCGACTGTATCCGCTGCATCATTCGCCTTCTTCTTCTTCTTCTTCTTGTCATGACCATGTCCTTGAGAAACAGCTCGAGTGTTTTGAGGACGTTCGAGACTGTCAGTTTCTGGTGCTTGATAGCTGCACTCTCCTCCTCCTCCTCCTCCTCCGACATGATTCTCGACTGCAATTAGTATGCTCTTCCCGCGATCAAGAACACGGGTGGCGCCTAAAGGCGTATCTGAAGTTTCTCGTCTTCCAAAGATTGGAGCTTGTGGACTGCCAGCTTGCTCAACTTCTGAAGCTTTCGGAGGAGAACATGACCTCGAGCAAGCTCCTCCACTACATCGTCGTTTCCTAGGAACTGAGGAGGAGGAAGCAGCTGATCCTTTACCACTCACTCTGTCCCTTTGCAATTTCTTGATCTTCTCCCTGTATTTCGCCTGCAGGGAGCTAGGAGGATCCCATTCTGATTGGCCCGGATCACCCATATCCTTGGATTACCAAGTGCTTACGCGGCCAGAGCTTTTGTACTTCAGCTTCTTCACCTGATCTCTATTGATCAGAACCGCAACAGAATCGATACAGAGTCTGGAATATCACACACAGATCATGAACTCGAACACACTAGAAGCAGCTTCACCCAACAACACCACGAGAGATGACTTGCAGGGAGTTGGGACGGGGTCGAGCCCTCAAACCTCATCAATGTCCATTAGTCCCACGTCCGGCACATGTGTAGCTTGTCGTGCTCGTGATGAGCTTGGCAACTCTTCTCACGCCTTCATCCAGCTGAATGATCACGCCTTCGATTGCTGCACCTCTACAGGAATGATCCCGATACATGCAGTCAACTTAGTGCGATCTAGTAGACTTCAGGCAAATTGCAGTCTAGTTTCGCATTAGATTACGCCTACAAGTGTGGCTCTATGTATATCGGTTTCGAAAGAACATCTCAGGAACAGAAAGAACACTGTAAGAAAGTGTTGTTGTGTAAGCACAATGGAGAATCAAGTCGACTGCAAATGGTACACTTCTTCCATGGACTAAGAAGAACATGAACTGTATCAATGACATAGCGAGAGACCAGCCATGACGAAGATGCCTGAAAAATGGCAACTCAACACGAAACAAAACACCAAGGATACAGTCTAGATTGTCTTTGCACACATCAGAAACTAGCTGCACTAGACACAGAGGTTGTAGTCTACAGGACGAAAGAAAGGAGCAAGAATCGAACTGAGAATGAACATCCCCCCCTCAGAAAAAAGACAACCCGCTTCAGAGTCTCCACACTAGTTTCGCATTCCATTACGACTAGTGTGGCGTCAATCGATTTTGGAAGTGTTTTTCGAACACTGTAAGAAAGTGTTGTTGTGTATGCACAATGGAGAATCACATCGACTGCAAATTGTATTCTTCTTCCATGAACTAAGACGAACATAAACTGACATAGCGAGAGACTAGCCATGACGAAGCCGCCCGACAAACGGCAACAAGACAAGATTCAACAAAAAAACTAAGGATCATGTGAAGTCTATTCTCTTTGTATACATCGGAGAAACTAGGACACAGAGATTTTGGTCTGCAGGACGAAAGAATGAAAGGAGCAAGAATCCACGAACTGAGAATGAAAATGAAACTGAGAAATTGAAACAAAAAACAAAAACCAAAAAAGACTCCATTGTTTTCAGAAAACTCCAGGAGGAAGAGAAAGGGTACCTGCTTATTGTATATCATATGTGCGAGCAGGAGATGCCTTGATCAAGGAGACCAGAAGCAAGGGTGTGGGAAGTGCACCAAGAACGTATGAAGGCGTTGATGTCGCGATATCAACAACATAGACGTACACAGCCCAGCAGCAGCAGCAGCCGTGCAGGCGCGATTTCTCGTGGTCACCTCATCCGCCACCGACTCCATCGCTTTTATTCATCAGGGAGACGAGGAGATCCGTCGTCCTACCGCCTCTCTGTCTTTCTCTCTCTCGCTGGCTCTAGGCTATGGTGATGGCCATCGCAAACAGAGCGCTCTCTTTGTTTGCCCGCTTCGACGAAAGTGAGAGTCTCGTAGGGCCGGAAAATGACGGAAAAGTGCAGTGAAGTCGACGGTGCGCTTGTTGTGTCATGTGAATGAATCGGGGTTTTATGCAAAGGCGATGCTCCTTAGAAGGGCCAGTTGAATGGCAAAAGAATGAAATTTTTTATTGACCTTGCCTACAAGGCAAGGATATTGTAGTTAGATTCATTATAGGGTATAGTAGCTTAAGGATTTTGGCCGCTAGGTAGTAAGTCTATTGTATATGAGGGATTTTGAAAGATGATATTTTGGCTTCCAAACGAACTTGAGATTAGTTAAAGAGTTATGATCATCTTGAAGGATTTTGGTTTCTTTTAGAGGATTTCCAAAATTCTTCTTTTGCCTTAATATACTTTTTAATGTAAACGGCAAGGCCACCCTGTGACACACCTCTTGTTTTTTTGAAAGGAGGGAAAATGATACAAAAAGAAAGCCCCTTGCAAAATGAGAATGCAAATCCACCCAAAAAGAATGAAAAGTTTGGGATCACAAGAGCAGTTGAGAAATGAGACCCACAGAAAACACCTAAAACAAAGGGAAAAAAATTGGAATCAAAAGAAAGCCCTTGAGAAAGGAGATGCAAAAACACCAAAAAAGAAGGGAAGATATGGGATCAATAGAAAGGTCTTGAGAAATGAGATTGTAAAAAACACCACCCAAAAAGAAGGAAAAAAAAATGGGTTCAAAAGAAAGCCCTTGAGAAATGAGATTGCAAAAACACCCAAGAGGAAGGGAAAAAAATGATCATTTGGAGTTTAGGGTTGAACTGAGCGTTGGTTCGTAACCTTACTTGGAACTAAGCCAAGTCTAGGTATTCATGACCTACAAAAAAACACATTTTTTTTTAATTGTCTATTTTTTAATAGTGAATATTGAGCCATGGGCTTTTTTGTGTTGCTTATATTTTGTTGTGTGGGTTGTTGGTGTAAGCATCTGGGCTGCAATCCAATGCCTCATTGTCAAATTTTGCAGCAGCCAATTAGAAAACAGTTGTTGTAGGGTAGTTATCAACCTAGAGAACTCAACATAACAAGCTCTAAACCATGCTTGTAAGCACAGATGGTTGGTTTATCATAGATATCAAAAATCACAAGTCACATTATGTTTGACATTGAGAATGAGATTGACATGCGACATTGGTTCAATTCCTTGAACTTAGAAACCTGTGAAAAGCCCCCATTTGAAATCTCCTCAATTTTAACAACTTACAAATGTAGGCCCACAATCTAGCTTTAGTATGAAATCAAAACATAATTAAAATTCAATTACCGTTGACATTGGATACAACCTTGCCACAAGAAAGTCGATTGGCTTGTGATCGATGGGCTCATGGCTTCAAAACCTATGAAATGTTTGAGTTTGGTTTTCTTAAAACTATGAATGGCTACATTTAGCATGTCTTCTTTAAACCCTAAAAAAGGAGATGTTTGGGTGTTTCATTCAAATGTTGGGGTAACCAATGAGACCATTCAATCCCCTTCATGTGATCTATTTCCCCCAAAAAAACATCTATCAAACGAATGAAAGGAAGGAAACAAAAGGAATTTTGGGTACCTGGATAATGGGTTTCTTTTCCTAAAACCTGGCTCCGTGACCATCCCCATCTGCCACATTGTGTGACTTTATTCTACATGATAGGCCCAAGTGCAACATGTTCAAACACACAGAAAAGAGTAGTTAATTAGATGATATGGTTAAGAAATGGAGCAACCAAATAATTGAGTATTAATTGATTTATGGCTAATCAATTAAGAATTAATCTTGGGAATATAGTTTTCTGAGGTGGCAAAATTGCCTTAGTGCCAAAATAGCATACATAAGTAGGTACAATATGTTAAAATACATCTAGAAATTTGGGTGGGACACTTGGCATTTTAGTGTTAAATCGGATATCTGAAATCTAGGATCTGATTCATAATGCTTCAGTTGGCTTTGGACAATGTTTTTGCTGTTTTGCTGTAAAAAATTGAAAAAATATTGGGAAAATGGGTTTTTCATTGTGAAATATGTTTCTTCACAAAACTTCAAAACTTTTCGTAAAATTAATTTTATTTGGGAAAATTTTATTCAAAAAAAAAGGAGCTAATACACATTTCGACAATTATAATGTTCTTGTGACTATGATGATGATATGGTAACATGTTACAACAAATTGTTGCAAGCTCGTGGCTTGGTACAAAAGCTTCATCCCATTAGTTGAGAAAGCTTGCAAGATGATAAGGGTTGAAAAACCCTACATGTGAGTGCCGTAAATGTCACGTATTCATTCCTTCCGACGAAACATACGTAACATAACTGGTATTGGGCTCAATTGGCATGTGGCAATACCTTTGGTATCATGATGCACGCTGTGCATTCCACAAAAATATTTGGCTTCTTGACTTTTGATGCCATGGTACTGGTCTTTTTTATCAAGGAGTTGCTATATGAAGAGGTTGTCAAGAGGCAAACCTGCAAATTAGCAAATGGCTTCAAGTGAGTTGGCAGGTATCATATTAAAGCAAGCTCCATACAACTGTGTATCATTCTCAAGTTGGTGGCTTCATTTTCACATTAATAGAAACAAAGTGTGTAACTAAGAAATCTGAAAGTTTTATTAAGTGTTAAGTAGATTCAGTCCAAATAAAATTGATTTATGTGTGGAGTGAACCAGCACACACCAGTATACTTGTGCAAGATGGGAAACACTTTTTCATAGAATTACTGTTGCACACGTAATTGCAGTGCTCAGCTATTGAGCCATTTTTTTTTCCAGGTGAAATTTTGCCAAAAGCAAACTAGAAAATAGAAAATTTGAAAATGAAATGATTTTGGAGGGTTTCAATCACTAGAAGTGGGACAAAATTTTGAAAATCATCAGATTTCTTCTATATTGGGTTTTGGGTGTGTAGCCATGAGTAAAGAAGGTTGTTTAAAACTTTTATACTTCATATCTGATTTATAGCCACATTTGGCTAAATCTTCCTATGGGTGATCACCATTTTCTCTACATCTTCCTGCGGACAATTGCCACTTAGGCTACATTAAAAAAAAAAAATCTTAAAAACAGGGTGGCTACCTACTTACTACTAACCATCCACATGCATCTACCTACTACCTAGCAGTCGGCAAGTGCCTGAGATACCTACCTACATAGTAACCACATGGGGTTATTATGTAGGTAGGTATCGAAGGCCATTTCATTACCTAATTTCCTTTGAAATTTTATTAAGGTGTCTTTCCAGTACACTTTCTCAAGGTGCACCTTGCATTTCCTTTAATCCTAACAAGGAAGATAAGATTTACAGGTGTCTTATAGAGAAGTGTGGGATATAGTTGTTGCTAATGAGAACATGACAAGTGTTGTCGGAAGGAGGACTTTAGGGGACTTATATTTCTGAACCCTAGCCACACCTTGAGCTTCAAAACTTCCTGCTAATGGAAACCTAGCTACTGGACCTACCAAAGCTGAAGGTGTTGTAATAGCTTCTCGATGGAAAGGTGCTCTTAAACTTAGTTGTAATTTATCCACAACTGATGAACCACCAGGACTGAGTCGTAACAGGTTTCTATTGGATGGTGCACTGGTACATTTTTATTTAACCTCCAGTTAACGGTAATTTTATGTAACATCCAGTTAAGAGTGTGAATCCGATGTTGATTTTCAGTTCACTTTTGTTTCCAGTTTATGAGTGATGAGAATGGGCTGTCCAGAGTAACGTCAATAGATTTTACCCATGTTTTTTTTTCAACCCACCGCCATTTCTTTACCCTACACTGGATCCAGTAGGCTGGCACTGGTGTTGGCTACTTTTTAAAACCTTTCATACCAGTTCAGTCCCGGTAACAGGTCCAAGGTTTTTTTGGACTAGTATATGGAAGGTATATAACTGGTATTGAATCTAGTATAAATTCAAGAGAAGGCTAATATTGCTCAAGTACCTAGCAGACTGGTACTGGTATAAGGCTGGTATTGTCTCAACTCATACTGGACTGGTAAGGTCCTTGCTACCAGTCTTGATACTAGCATTCATGCTCAGCACAGGCCTGTATACCAGACCAACACTGAAAGAAAACCCATTATGAATCTTTTGTTTGCACTTTGGTCCTTTCTTTTTTCTTCTCTTGTTCCCTTGCCCTGTGTTTTTCCCTTATTTATTTATTTATTTACTCGTCACTATCCCACAGGCACATTTTGGAGAGCATTTTTAAAATTTTAGCATTACTGAAGTCTAAAGCAGTGAATTCTTTTATACCAATTTTTTTTCTGTTTTTCTGTTTTTATTGAGAAATATTTCGGAAAAATTCATGTTCACCATTTTTTTTTCAATTTCGCAAAATCAGAGAATCGAAAAAAAAGCAAAGAAAAAGCCAGTGATCCAAACTTCCTAAGCAGTAATTTTCTTTGGACAAAATTTTCTGTTTTTTTTTTCACAAAAAATAAATTTTTGAGTAAATTCAAGTAAATTTGCTAATTTCTGGAGAAATTCACCAAATTTTGATATCAAAAAATTGGAATTTTTTAATAAAAAAAACACCTGGTTCCAAGAGATGGTTGAAAGGCAAAGTCGATTAATCTAAGTTCTACTAATTTAAGTTTCTGTCCAGTTTATGTTCATTACTTTTTGGAATTTCACCATGATTATTGGTGTTTACAACCTCCGTGTACATATTTATGTCCCTTTTTTCTTATTCTGCAGCTACATTTTCTTCATTCACACTGTCTCACTTTTATAAACACACCACCCTAGAATTGAAAAATGTAGAAAGGAATAAGAAAAAGGGCGAATTTACATGATGTCAAAAATCGACTGCCTGCAATTAGTTGGCCATGGTGTTGGGAGGTGTGTCCTGAAGGGGTGGAAGTTGGGAAGTAGCTAGTGTGTCACGAGACCCACTAGGAAGGAGCAAAGACGGAAGCAGCACACAAAGATAACCACAAGTTGCTGCACATACATCTGTTGAGTAGTCTGGACTGGCATACATTTCCATGGAGGGCCATGGACCCCACACTCTTCAATCTTGCTCAACTAACAAAACGCTTTGCACCTTTTGGATGTCCAATTCACAGTAGATGTACCCACCTCTCCCGCACTTCTAGAATTGGGACCTGCTGATCTATGTTCACCTGATTGGTTCCCACTTCACTTCAGGCAGAAACCCACTCCTTCATCTTTGAGCATCTCCAATGCAACCCATCAAACTCCTCTAGCAAAAATGGCGTTGTTAATGAGTTTGGAGGTATTTTTGTTATCTCTGAGCTGTCTCGATTGCAAGAGTGTAATATGATTTATCAACTCGTCTAGCATGCTCAATCAGATAGGTTCACTGAAAATCTTTGCATCTCCCACTCAATTTGCATAGCCTTAACTTGAATTAGAAGACCTGTTCTTGGAATTATTTTTACAATTATCAAGGAAAAAAAAAAACAAGCAAGCACATAGCTTGTGCAACACAAGGGAGCTAAAAAAAAAAAAAAAAGGCAACAAGCCTGCAAAAAAGGCTGAAAAAAAGGCAATGAGCCCACTAAAAGGGCAAGGAGGTTAGGTGAAAAAAAGGCATTAATGTCCTGCAACTTCTGCAACTCTAGGGATGTCATGTGATTTGCAAATGAAATGTCATTTAATTTCATGTCAGTGGCTCATGTGAAGGTAGCTCCTACAAAACTAACTATTCTACCCTTCGTTGAAGTTTTTTTTCTTGTATATGTGTGGGTCCCTACAACATGCCATTTGGAGGCTAGGGTGCACCAGCACCCACACCAATACCTTCACCTTCTTGAATGATGGCCTTTAGTGGCCATATTCAGCTTAGGAAACTTTAAATTTGGACTTATTAGAGACCTTGATTGACAGGCTAGATTGGGTGATCAAGGAATCTGCCACTTTTCCTTGTCATTGTCAAGAAGGTATCAACATCTAAGGTATGATCTTAAATTTTGTTCTTGTTTGTGCTCTTGGGTGATTTTTTTGATCATGAGGATCTGCGAGGACAAAACAAGGAGACCATTGTCAAAAAAATTACCACATGATGGAGAGGCTGTGAGTGCAGCTTCCTTTTTGTCTGCACCAGATCGCCCTAATGATCACACCATCCTTACTGCGGTACAGATTGTATTTCTGCTGTTGCACTATTCTTTGCCATGTGGTTCACTGCAGAAACTGGCTGAGAATTTGATACAAACAAGTTCGCAGATAAGCAAAATCCTCTTGGGGAGATTGTGATGTTTTGCTTGAATAGGCAGACTGAAATTTATATTGCATCAATATGATCAAAATAACCTAGTTAATGGATTTCATTTACCGTAAAAACCTCCCATATTTTTCTTAATGTATTTGGAGGTATATTTACAAAGCACAACAAGCCTAATGAGTATGAGCTTGGCACGATAGGCCACAAGGGCTCATTCCGTAAGGTTTCAGGTAGGGGTCTCGGTAGGGGTAATATGTACAGAATTGGCGGTGCTGCAGAATCAACAGGAAGTGCTGATTCGGCCTTGGAATTAGATTACAGGGGAGCCTTTTTAGGAAGTGGAGGAGGGACCTCAGATCAATGGCATATGATGTGGAAATAATGGGTCAAAATGCCTGGCTATTCACCCAAAAAAACACCTTCATCACATTTGGCTAGGTCCCACTGAAAAGTGGGTAGGTGACCTTGTAACCAAAAAAGAGAGGGTACACAAACATCTGCTTCTCACATAACCCTACTCCTATTATAAGGTCAGTAACTCATCTCCTGTCAAACAGGCAGTATTACAGCAGTCCGATTCTGGGGTCCCACAGCTTCTGATCCTCCATTATCAGATGGTTCTTAAGAAGATGCACACTCACCAACCTACCTATTCTGAATCTGTTACAGTAGTAGTCCTTAATTGCTACTGGGGAGAGCGGCATTCTTGTATTGTGAGCGCAAGATGTTAGTAGGGTTGTTTAAAGTCAGAACTCTCAATGTTCATTCAGTCTGTGATGAGCTGTTAATTCCCTTCTCCCCCCTCTACATAGATCAATGCACAGAAATGCTCGTGCTAATACTTGACACAGATCAACTTTTGGCTATTAACCAACAACTGAACCAGGTATGTCAAGTTGGTTTGCAAATACTCAAGAAAGGCACAAAATTTTATAGAAATATGGATTTATGAATGCTTACTATAATTTCTTCCATCCTATTTCTCTCTCACATTATGCCCAGTCCCAAGGATACCAAAAAAAAAGGTTTTTGGCTTCCACTCAGGTGTTATCATCTACCCACTGGATTTCCAAATAAGGTCTTCCCCAAACCCGTACAGATGTAGTTTTTTATATGCTTCTAATTTTACAGCCCATACCATTTTTAGGCGTCATTAGCCTTTAGCATCAACCCTTGATCAGTCCTAATTCTAACCAGAACACAGAGCCAACTGTCATATAGTCACTGGTGTAATGAAAAAAAACATAGCAACTATCTATCCTATGAGCTCACTCTTACCACCAAAAACTGCACTTGTCTTTTACCTGGCAACCAGGCCTCTTTCTCCTTCGAATCTTGTCTCTTATCATCGTCCAATCTCCTGCTCTTCCCGTCTTCATTGCACCCATTAATTGCGCTTGGCCATCCATCTTCAGCTGCCACCCTGTCTCACATAACACAAAAGTAATAAACCTTCCAACTCACAGCCACTAACAAACAATGAAAAGATAAACCCCATCGCCTGCATGAAGAAAGAAAGTTGACGACGATTCAACACCTAAACTCTAAAACGAATATAGCGTTCACATTATAAAAACCTAAAACACTCCCTGTCTGATCACTCCTTGTTCGGTCACAGCCTGGCCTTTAGTGGAATAGCGCCATTAACTTTTGTTAGCAGATTTAACTTGTTTTGAATCACCAAAGGTGGTGTTCAGTTACCCCTGATTTTGGTGTGCATCATGACTATGTATATTTTCACATTACCGTGACCTACCTAATGGTTGTCTTCTTGGACATGGGTCCTTCCATTTTATTCCTTGTTTTTCCCTTTTTATTTGGGTGCTTTGGTTAATCTATGGTTGGCAGGGTTTCATCAAAAAGGTTGGAAAATCTTGCCAAAGAAGGTGATAGCCCTGTAGATCTTGTGCAGCTGCGCAGGTGCACAAGCAGCTGCTGGCATCACCCTTCAAAACCGCCAAGTAGCTGCTATTTATAGCTAGGTTAGTTGAAGTGAATTTGGTTCATTAAGAAGAAAGGAAACTAAAAGTCTAGTATAATAAATTAATAAAGTCTAATGCTCCAAGAAGGTGGCGACTGTGGCTTGTCGGAGAGTTGCAACCCATGTTGGGCGGGTATGGAACAGGGTGCCCAGAAGCGGGTTGGGTATCAGTTGCTTCCTTTTTTGGAAGAACCGGCCAAGTATATACCGGAGATACCCGGGATGACTCCTGTCCCTTTGATTATCACTTTAAGGAGAACCACCCACTTAAGAAGCATGCTATAAATTATAAATTATAGCAATATGAGAACGGTTCAAGATTTTTTTTTTAACTCAAAAACAATTCTCAATTTTAGAGGTCTAGGATTAAGGGGCTATCTACTCCAGGGATACGCAGTATGAATTGCTTTTATTCATTGGTCATCATAATCTTGAAGCATCCCAAAGCTCAATGTTTTCATTACAATGGGTCACATCCAAAGCTCAATGTTTTCAGCATAATGGGTCACATCCATTGACAGTGTTTTCCACGCTCTCAATATGTTGATTCAACTAGTTATGTACCAACAACACATTGATTTGAGAAGGGCTGTCCTTTAGTTCATCTATATACAATACATGCTCATACTTTTGGGCAAAGAATATGGGACCAATAAGGTATTAAATTGGAGAATATTTTGACTGCACACTCTTTGGATGCACATTGCACACCTCATTGTTTGACAAGAACAAATTTAGTAACTAGTTCGTGATAATCGACTGTTTTAACATTTGGCCAGAGTGAACCAGCCTTCATGACTGCACCAGTTGGCCGTTCTGTCCACAGGATGGGCTGTGTTTTTCATCTTCCTTTTCACCTTACATTAACCAACATTCTATCACAATCAATTTTTTTTGCCTGCTGACCTTTGACCTTTTTTTGGGGGGCCAAGTTTTCCTCAACCATTACCCTCCATACTACCCTCCCACCTAATTACCCTACTAAACTACTTTCTCTACTGACCTACCTCTTGACCTAAACTTTAAACCCAACCAACTAATAACCAATCCCTTACATACATTTTCTATCTTTTCTTCGCAAAACCTATATCTCTTCCTAGCTAAACTTATATCTATTCTTGGCTAGACTTCTATCTCTTGTCAAAACTTTTTACCTCTTGACAAAACCTATATATTTTCTTGGCTAAATTTTTTTCTCTAGGCAAAACCTAAATGTATTTTTGGTTCAACTTTTTTTTATTGGCAAAACCTATATCCTTTCTTGGTTAAACTTTTCTCTATTGGCAAAACTTATATCTTTTCTTGATTAAACTTCTCTCTTTTGGCAAACCTATATCTATTATTGGTTAAACTTTTCTTTCATTAAAACCTATATTTTTTCTTAGTTAAAATTTTTTCTCTTGGTAAAACTTATATATCTTTTTGGCTAAAATTTTCTCTCTTAGCAAAACTTATATCCCTTCTTGGCTAAACTTTTATCTCTTGGTAAAAATTATATCTTTTCTTGGCTAAACTTTTATCTCTTGACAAAACTTACATATCTTCTTAGTTAATTTTTTTTTCTCTTGGCAAAACCTATATCTCTTCTTGGTTAAAATTTTCTTTCTTGGAAAAACCTATATCTATTATTGGCTAAACTTCTAAATTTTGGCAAAACTTAAAACCTATATCTATTTTTGGCTAAACTTCTAAATTTTGGCAAAACTTAAAACCTATATCTATTCTTGGCTAAACTTCTAACCCTTGGCAATACTTTAACATTTCTTCTTGGCTAATTTTTTTTCTCTTGGTAAAACTTATATCTCTCCTTGGCAAAACCTATATCTTTTTTCGGCTAATCCTTAACCTTTCAACAAAACATTTCTATTTGTTGGCTAGACTTTTACCTCCCAACAATTCTTTTATATCCTTTTGGTTAATCCTATACCTTTCAAACAAACCTTTATCTCTTTTTTACTAAACCCTTACCTCTCAACACAATCTTTTTATGTATTAAGTAAACCTTTACCTTTCAACAAAACCTTTTTATATTTTGGGTAAACCTCTTTATTTCATAATTAAACCTCTACTTTTCTAGAGGGAAAAAATAATAATGGAATCTGCAAGGTGTAAAATGAACTTCAATATTTATTTTATAGAAATCAATCAAGGACATAAAAAATAATTTTGATTTTAGTTAGAACAAATAATTAAGGAAGTAAGAAAAATATATTTTTTCAATGATTATTTAATTCAATCATTTAAATCATAAGAAAATTAATATAAAACATATGATTTTTAAAAGAGGGTTAAATTTACATATAAAGGTTGAGGGTTTAGATTCTGGGCATTCCAATACTCATGTCAACTTTAAGTTTTAACACCATGTTTGTAATGGCTTGGAGTTCCCAAAACTAACACCTACTATATGGGTAACATGTAGGTATTGCCTATTATGGCAAATACTAATAGTAGTTGAAGATTTAATCCCAACATGTAAAACCCACATGTGAAAACAATGTCATTTATGATTGAAATGAAACTTTCTTTTTGAATTTTTTTTTGCTTCTTTTAGATTACTTTTCTAATTTCTTGTACTTTTATCTCTTGTTTTAAATTTATCTTTATCTTTTTTCTTGTTCTAAATTATTTTTCTTATATTTCTTCTTCATAATCTATTTTTTAATTTCTTTATTTTTTAAAATTTTAAACAAATTCAAAACTATCTTTGTTAATTTTTGTTTATCATTAAATATGCATATTTTATTCCCAACATTTGGGTATTATGTGAAATATGAAGAAAATTAACCAATATTCTATGCCTCAAATGCAAATATTACATAGTTTTATTTTACTTTTTCTTCTTTTAAATATTTTTCATCACAACATCAAAAACAAATAATGAAGGTATTGCATACAATGGACCAATCATACTATGGTGAAGCTTGAATGAAAATGGACCTAGATTTTACAATACCCTCATGATAAAATTAGGGTCCCATTGGAATTGAAATGCAAAAAAACTAAGTCCATGCAATTCCCATATAATTCCTACTGCCAATTATATTTCATTTATGTAAAGGTTTTAATATGTAGATATTGCAAATACTTGCCCTTCCATTAGTTAAATTAGGGTTACTAAAAAGTCCAGAAAACTACAATACTTACATTGTTAATATCAAAAATACAAATGTCAAAATATGGGTGAATGTAATTCTTACACATTCAATTGTGATTATTCATTGCGTACACCAACAAAACAAATACTCTCATCATATTTTTAAACATGTTGATGTTGCATTACCTTCATCTAAAAACACACTTCCTTACTGTGAAAATGAACTCAATAGCAATACTTGAATCTATAACCCCATGCTACATTACATATATGCACTAAAGGAAATTTTCACTATGAGAACAACAAAAAAGACAATACCTACATCAAAATGGCAAATCCCCCATTAGAAAGATTATCCAAGATGGGCAATACCCTCATATATCACAACAAAAAGTCATTGTGACCCATGTAATATGTGAAATTCTATGCAATATGAAAAAGTTTGCTCACTAACCCTAAACTAGTGTACATTGATTGTTTGAACTAATATGGTGTTAATAATACATAAAAAGTCCAAATCCACTAATGAATTCACTAGGTTTTGTAATGAATTAGGTGAATTTTGGTCCTAGTCAATTCCTAACGAATTCATCAACTGCTTGGTGATTGACGACAACTTGATATGGAGAAATAAATTCATTACTAAATTCACTAACATATGAACAACTAGGAAATTTTGAATATTCTGATTATTTAATATTAATTATTTAATATAGATTATCTAATATTAATCATTCAATCCAAATAATTTAATATTAATTAGTTAATTCAAATTATTTCATTCATGTCGCAATTTCCATTTAAGGTCAAGCATTTCTTCACTCATCCCAAATTGGCATATGCATTTCTATGTCAACAATCAAGGGAGAACATGTTCTTTATATAGCTTGTGAGATGAGATTCAAAAATAAAACATGCGGGTTAAACCTTTTACTTGCATTTCAATTTTAAATTGAAATGCAACTAAAACCTTCTCCAATAGGCAACTTTAATTAATAATATCTTTCTTATTTTATGTCCAAATGAAAGAAAATATTTTTAAAATGAATTTGTTTTGTATTACTTAGTAAATTTTAATTATGAAATTTAATACAAATAGTTCATAAAATATGATGTATCAACATATAATAACGTTATTCTCAAAACCATTAAATGTTACATAGTGTATTTTTAAAATATAATAGATTTAAATATGGTATATTAAATGCATACATGTTGATTTTTATATTATAATATGAATTTTATTACATAATTATATAATATAAATTAATTTCAAAATATAAATAATTAAAGAAAAATATTATAAATTATAAATAAATTTTATATTATATTCATTTTATTCACAAATATTTTTATTAATATAATATATAAGAAATAAAAAATTTCATATATTATATATAAGTGATCTTATATGATAAAACTATTGGATCAAAAAAATTATATTTCATGGATGAATATTATGTTTTACTTTTTTAACAAGTGAGGCCCACAATAAAATAATATTTAGTTTAAAATTATATATGTAATATGTATACATAATTTTATATGTCATGTATTTTATATCTTATATACATATTATTATAAACTATTTATTATATATTTCTATGTTCAAAAATATTGAATATTGATTTTGTTTTGTTATAAACATATTTTAACATATTTTTAGATAAAGGAAGAAAATAAAATCTAACTTACTTTTAAGAATTAAAATAAAATTTTATTTAAATAATATATAATTTGAAAAGTTTTTCCAAAAAAAGATATAGGTTTTGCCATTGCAAAATGAACGGGGTAGGTGGGTGAGCAAGGGTGGTACGAGGTGAAAGAAAATTTGATTGTTGGAGGGCAAGCAAAAAGCTTTTTTAATTCAACCTTTCTAACTACAAAAGGTTCAATAATTGCGATGAACTAGTGTTCATCCCAAACGAAATTGGTGCAATCATGGGGCTGGGTCATTCCAGCCCTAACATTTGTGAAAATTGATAATTTGAGAACCGGTTGAATATTTAAAATAAAATTTTGATATCTTCAACAATTTTCATAAAACTCAAAAAAAAAATTGCCTTGGTTCTTATAACTTCATGAAAAAACTAAAAGCATTAACTCTCACCAAAATTTGGGAATTGCCCAACATTGGATGTAACCAATGTTGCTTAGTTTTTAATTTTTACACAAACCATTGAGTTCAAATCTAAAGTTTTATTTGTATGGAAGATCTTTTGGTTCCAAGTTTAGGGAATATTCTCATAAATTAAAACCCATTAGTTGCTAGGGGATTAGTTCAAAAAAATTTAACCAATGATTTTGGATCTAAAAAATTCAACTTTTATAAGAACAAATAGCTAGTTTTGGCTTATTCTTGGGGATAATTTCAAAGCTGATTTTTAAGCAATTTGAGATTTTTTGAAATTTGAAATTCCCACCAAGTCCCCAAATGATTCTCACAATGTTTCATCAAGTTCCCTTAACTTCCCAATGGGTTCTTAAAGTATTCTTTAACATGCCTCCAAAAGAAATATTATGATAATATAATGTGTATTGTGTGATTCGTTATAAGTAGTTAAAGGGGGGAGGGGGCGTGGACACAAAGAATTTTTTCTTTTGCAATGAACCTTTTTACTTGGCCCATCATTGAAAAAAACAACTTAAGAGTTTAAAAACAAAGTGTAGAACATTACAATGTGCATTTGGAATTTTTTTAATTGTTCAAAAAGGTTAAAAAATGAGGAAAACATGCCCCACCCCCCAAAGATTCAAAAGCCATAAATTTCAAAAAAAAATCATCACTTTTGGCCTAATGGCAAATAACACCACAGTTTTATCCCATATGCATTGTCCAAAATTGTAATGAGAAAACTTCAAAAGCTACCAACACACCCCATTATTTTCCCATGCACAATGCCCAACCATTTAAGGAAGAAATCTTCAAAGGTGCCCCAAGGAAGGGGCTTCTCCTAAAGGCCCAAAGGAATTGTGAAATGCAAAAAGAACAATTAATAATTGCATTTTAGACCTTACTTTAGCCTTATTTAAAATTAAAACACATGCCCTACATAAAGGGGTCATAAGGCCTTCATGTCAAGTCTAAGATGGGGTCTAATGGACCTTGGTTTTTCTTGAGTTAGTGGTAGAAATGAAATTTCAATTCTTACAAAATATTTCACACTATTGTAATAGCATATTTACATTTCACATGCATATGTTCACTATTTGTATCTTAAGTTTCAACAAATTTAATGCTACCATTTATTCCAACATTAATTTCATGGTTATTACATATAACCAGAATCTACATTTCAAAATACATTGTAAAAAACTCCAGAAACAATATTACAATTCATTTTATTATAATTTGACACTACAAAAAATTCACACAAAATATGAACATATAATTCACTATAGAAGTTTGTGCTTCTCTATATTACTAAAAACATGAATCCAAATTACATCATAATCCCATGTTTTGTTGAAAAAATCCAAAACAACACTTCAAATATGTGTTATATCAAAATAGAGTTTGTGGTTTTCTATTACAAATACCTTTCGCTCCTCTTACTCTTCTTTAATGCTTCGTGTCTCCTCTTTTCTTCTCTCTCCCTTGCTCTCCAGAACTCTCCCCTTTTGAACTATCCCAAGTCACATCATCATGATCCAAACAACAAGAATTCAAAATTCAAACTAACCAATTTCCTTGACCAATCCCTATCCTAATTGCCTTGTTCATCCAAAATCACATACTAATCCTAACCCCTTAACAGTTAAGTTTAATTTTAGGTTTTACAATAAGGTATTCACTTGTTTAATTTTATGGTGGCTCTTCTCCTAAATAGGCTTGTCAAATCTAATTTTTAGAATTTGACTTGAATTTGAATAAAAGTCCAATCAAAAATCTAGAACCAACCAACATCAATTGCAACAAAATGTCATAAAATTTTAATGGCATTGAGGTGATAATGGGACATGGTAATGCACCATCACCCTATGCCTCTAAGCTTTGGAGGATCCTTGGTTTCACAAGGTTTGATATGCAAGCTTATTGTTGAACCAACAATGAACATGACATTTTCCAACCTTTGTGTGGATAGGAACATTGATCATTGGACATGGTTGAACACTTGGTGAAATGTTGTTGGTTGATATGGAGCAAGTTAAGAGATTATAAGAAATGATCCTAAAGTGGTGAAGGATCAAATTATTAAACAATAAACAATCCAAACTTGGTTGAAAATGAATTGGAAATGAAATAAAACAAAAGTTTGATTTTACAACTCAATATTCATTTTCAACAAACATGCTAGAATTCTAGTAAGTTTAGAGAGGATGGACCCAAATTGTTAAGTAAATAAATCTTTGGTTGAAGGAAAAGAAAGTAAAGTCAACACATGATATTCATGTGTAAAATGTACAAACCAATGAATGAACAAACTTCGCACAATTTTCATTATTAATTCATCACATGCTAAATTTGTGATGTATTCCAAGATGGGATCATGTATGTGTTGAAATTATTTATCCATGAGTTTTTTGAAAAGGGAAAAACACACTTGAACTAAGGTGGGCAAAAGGTTGTGATTTGCCAATAAGTGGTGTTGGAAAAGGTGATCATCATTGTCTATGTGGGCAAAAACTTGATCATCACCCAACCTAGGAAACAACTTTACATGTCTAGTGTTTTCTAACAAAAAACTTTGGATGAAAGATGAAATGAATAAAAAAGATTTAAATGGTTATTAAGTGTGTTGACATATGAAATATGAACCTATGAATGAATGAATGTCACATGGATTTTGCATCTTTCAATAAATCCCATGTATCAAACATGTTTTCCATGCACGATATTAATGCATGAAACATACAAATTATGAATAATTTTTTATTGCATGATTTCCATTACTAAATTGTGAGATGCTAAGTTTGTGATGTAGGTGCATTGAAACATACCTTTTCCAACATTCTTTTGAAAAAATGTTCAAGGTTCATAAAGAACTTCATTTCCATTTGTGTTGCAACTTAAGGATAATAGCATGGCTCACAGCTTGACCGATCATCCCAATATTTCCACTACAATTAGTAATATTTTCCACTACACTTCAAATTCAATTAAAGCTTCCCCATCTGTTACTAACAAGCCTTCTTTATTGCATGTGCTCACACCCCATTGATGCATTAAGCATCCATTTGTTGAAATGTATATTGCATCTTAATGAACATAAATGGACCCATGATGTAATATGGGATGTTGTTGCATTCATTGTTTAGGAAGTTGGTTTCCAATTGGTACATGAACAACTTCACACATGTTTTTTTCATTCGTGCAACAAACCTATTTTCAATGTGTTGACATAGTCTTCTCCAAAGACAAGGTTCACACCTTGATTAAAATACTTATCATGGATCTAACAAACCTTGACCATCTACCTTAGACAACTTTAACATTAGGATTGACAATTTCCCCAAGAGGTCATTTCCATTTTATTATAAACAATGTGCAAAACAATATAACGTGCAACTTATTGAAAAATATTAAATATTATAAATGTAAATAAGGTGATGATAATTCATTTTGAAATTTTTTTGAGAATATATTTAGAATATATCTAAAATATGCTCAAAATATGCCATATTTTGCCTCAAGTGCTTCCTAAAATATACAAAGAATGACCTCCCCAAGGACAACTTAAAAAAATCTTAAACAAAATAAAGAAATTAAAAATACCAACACCCAAGAAATCAATTCATAGCCTTAATAATCAAATTTTTTGGTTGTTCACACAAAGGTGTCTCCACACCAACATGAACCTCACCCACCCTCTTAAATGAGTGATTATCTTGAAATATTCCTAGAATATCCCAATTTGTAAATTGAAAAAAATCATTAAAATTTTCTTACGACCTAAAAAGATATTGCACTATAATTTTATGTAAAGATATGTTCAAAGAATCTTGTCCAAAATGTCACATTTCAAAAATCTCCCAAAAACAAAATTTTACATAACATTTTTAAAACATTAGTTATAGTGGTTAATGAGTGTTTTTGAATAGTTTATCCTTATTAAATTCATTCCAAATCATTCCACATGTTTCCATAATATATTACAAACATTATCATGTAAATACATTAAAAACTTGCAACATTAGTTCAATTTTTTATGCTAAAACATGAAAAGCAAAACATTGGTTACATTTGTTGTGATACATGTCATTGTGACTACATGCACAAACAAGTTAATGGTTTTCTTCAAGCTTGTGTCGATAACATGTGAAGGATGAGAGGTCCAAAGGATCCACCCTTTTTAGTCCTAACTATACCTTCTTTAAACAATGTTTTAGTTACATTACAAAAGATGCAAGCCACCTACATCTTACGTTGTGCCATGGTGGTGGGGTTGACCACATCTTGCTCCCATCACTTGTTGACCCCACCCCCCCCTCTGCCCCCTCCCCACATTCAACTTACTCATAGTTATAAATATATGAGTAAATATGTCCTAAATGGGTATTGAGGCTAATTAAAATTGTTTGTGTTATTGTTTTATTCTTGGTTCTTGTTTTTTTGTTTATTTACTTTCTACTTCCTTTGAATATGTAATTTTTTTGAAATACATTTTGGGCAATTTTACATCAATATTCAAAGGCTAATAAACCCATGGGCAAAAGACATTCCCAAAATGTGGGGTTGGACTTGACTACCACCTCAATGCCTTAAGCCCTTTATTTTCAAAATATGCCCATCCTTACGTTTTACCTAGTGTTGGCCTATTATACAAGGTTTTGACAAATATGTATTAAGGTTTTGGCAAACATTTATAAAGGTATAACCTACTATGTAAAACTTGAAGTCATTAATGTCATTTTTTGAAATACATATGAAATACCCTTGTTATTGGTCAACCTCTACCAATGTTATTAATATATTTAACCATATCCAAAGTTGCCTTCTTGAAAGGAGTCCTATTCACATATCATGTGTAACAAAAATGTATGTTTTTTGATATGTATATGGTTTTCATAAAACTTTCACAAGTTAAGTTTTAGGGCTTTATGTGTTGTGTTCAATGAATGTTGATGACAACGTAAGAGTTTTGTGAAGATTTGTAAATCACTATCATATGCACTTTTCAATCAAACAATTTTTCTAATGTTGATGTTTTTTACAACTTTGATTTTCTATTTCAATAGTGGTGTTCTTTCAACTAGACTTCAAATGTAGCCAACAAAGCACAAAGGTTTTTGAGACTAAACCTACCAAACATGATTGTCATTCTTTTTTTAGATAATGTTAAATTTATTCTCATTTGAAACACCCCTAAGAATTGATTCTTTTTCAATGTAAATGCTTATATCAAGATGCATATCTCATACAGGTTAATATGATGATGAAAACCTACCAAATGTCAATGAAACAAAACACCCTTGACAAAGGGGGAAAGAAAGGAACAGGATGGGTGGACCCAACTCTAAGCAAAAATAAGAAACCACCAATTGCGGTGGACCACAAAGGGAACATGAACAAATCAAATATTCAAACTCCCCCAATTGCAACAAACATATTAAATAAAGGAAAAGGAAAAACACCTAAAAGAACATTTAGTCAAGAAGAACCCTCACTTATAATAACAATGTGCTTCAAAATAAAAGCTGTTTGCACTCACTATAATATCATTGACACCCCTTTGCTTGTAAAATGAATGCAAAACCAAAAGACGAAGGCCTCCAAAGCCCTTTGTGCTCCCTGTCATGTTAACACATTGATGAAAAAAGTCGTCCACCTATTGATGCAAATACCCAAATACCTCTATGGCTAAAGGGAAATTGGTTTGTTAGGTATCAATCACGATAAAGGTCATCCTTAACCTAAACTACAATTGTAATGACAACCCCATTAAATATAAATACTCATGAAATGAAATGTGTTCAAGTGGGTTCAATGATGACAATGTTAAACAACGTCCAAATGCCATCCACTGGAATCACAATGGAAAAAATGGGTTTGTTCATGTAAAATGTGAAAGCTTGCATCCCTCATGATTCTTACATTCCTCACAATAAACACAAAAACATCTTGCACAACATGGTGGTGTATTCATAAGTTTTTATTTGTATTATTCCTATGGCGAGATTTTATAGGGGAAACACTATATAAATAAATAAATAAATAATCATAAAGAGAAATCATAGACAACCTTTAATCTGCTTTAAGGAAATCATATCAAATATGATTTCCACCGTATTAGTAAGAACACAAAAAACAAAATCTAATAACTTACGAACCTTTTATTAGGTAATAAATTGAGATAAAATTATAAAAAAGATTTTTTGATAATTTTCATACATTTTTGCAGTCTTCTACAAGGTTTGTAAGGAAGCTATCATTTTCAAACCATGGACACAACAAAGAAGGTGTGTCCCCATAGGGTCCAAAGGTTGACCACAAATGTAATGTGACAAACTAATGATTAACAATATGAGCTTATTGTTTAATCATATTCACACCCAATAACCCCCCAAAATAAATATTCAAAGTTATATGATATATCCATTTCAAGAACATTTGAATACTCATATACATATCAAATTGAAAAAAATTAAATACATGTATGTACTTAACAATGGTTTTACATGTGACTCAAAGCACAACCAAATCCAAGTGAGTCCTATTTGGAAACAATATTATAATATGGCCATCTTGTTCATTTTTGCACTTGTCAAGGCCAAATCAAATGATCAATTGGGATGCCCTTAATTTTGGGGGTTGTTGTTTTGCTTGCAACTGTTGAGCACATGGTTTTGACACTACTACAATATGTGGGTGTTGTTCATTAGTCCTCGTTCACTAGACTAATGAATTCACTACTTCCCCACTAATCCCATTCATTACAACTAATGAATTCACTAAAAATCCAATGAAATCACTTGGCGTATAAGGACACCTTTTGTTGTGATGTCATGTCATGGCAACAAATTTGTTATGTTGGAAAGTGATAAACAACCACCATTTTGTATAATTTGATTGGAAACCCCAACCCCTAACTCTTTTACCATTCACAACTTTCTAGCTTTGTGTTCCATTTTGGCCACATATGAAGAGTTAATAATACAAGACCTTGTAAGTTGGTGACCCGATAGTATGTCATTGGCTTATTAAACCACAAGATTCCACAAAACATTGGAGCCACAATTCAAAGAACTATGTATCCATCTTGACATTGTGATAATTTATCTTGAATATGAGACGAATTGAAGCCATTAGGAATTAAGAATCAAGATGCATTTATGATCACATTGGGAATTGTCTCTGACATATGTAAACCATGGTTGTGGGTGGTAAGTTAACTTGGTAGAGGGGATTGTCATAATTGATTTCAAAACATTGCATCATCAAATTTCAACATAAAATCGCTTTAAAAGAAAAAGTTTAATTTGACCTTATTTATTTCGACCACCCATTTCACTATGGAACCTTAAAAGTGAATGATTTCATTATGCCATTTCACTTGAAACTAAATTAAATCATCATATCCTTACACCATTTCACTTTCAATGAAACTTGGATAATTCATGTCTAGCAACAGTTTTTTTTTTCAATTTTTCAAAGTCATTAAAGTGGCTAAAACCATGAAGAAAGAATGTGCAATATGGCTATTTGAACCATTTTTCTAAGAAAAAAATTGGCTACTATATTTTTATGGTTACTTACTTGATTACCATTTTTTTTCAAAGTTCAAAAAATTGGTGATTTTACAATTTTTTATAACAAATATGGCTATTCAAAACATTTGAAAAGTTTGCATTTTAATTGTAATCACACATATGATCTTTTTGCAATTGTTTTTTTTGGTAACGTATGGACATCACATCTTGGATTTTTTTGGTTTGTTTTAAGTACATTTTGATTAGATTTAGATTCCATCTATTCAATTATTTTGAAAAACTCAACAAACATTGAAAAATTTGAACATTTGGAGTATGTTCATGACAAAATAATACATATCACAGAGTTTGAAATTTTGAATATATAGTCCAAAACTAAGGTTATGAATGGAATTTTTGGGTGAATTTTTTTATGATGTATGATATTGATATACATCTATTATATCTAGGAAATTTTAGAAATTTAAAGTTTTTGGATGAAATTTCATTCAAAAAATGTGTTTTTTTTGCATTTGTTTAGTATTGAATGCATATTAATCTTTTTATCTTTAGGATAAAACCACTACCATATTAAAAATGAGGAGATTTTATAGATGGGCATTGCATTATTTTTTCAATTTTCTTTTGTTTGGTAACGTTTCATGAATCATAAACATGAGGCCCTATGGTCACTGAAAAATTGTAGGTTATATAGTATGTGTACATTGATTTTATCCAATCCTCACCATCTAACCGTTAGATCAAAATTAATTTTGATTTAAAATGAACTTCGAGTTCAAAAATGTTGTTGTGCAAATTTTAAAGTTTTAAAATTGTATTTAGGATAACCAAAGGATGCCATCAAGATTTTAGATTACTACATATTATAATATTTATTATACATCACCTTTTTGCACAAAAGTGGTTAACCTTAGTGTGTTTTCACCCAAGAATCAAAATATAGGACAAAAAAAAACTCCATTAAGGACTAGGTCCTTTTTATTCTTAGTGGTACACTTTAAAGAATTTGGACCCAGACCCCAAGATTTGAATAAAAGTTATCTCAACTAGCTTAATAAATTTTAATCACTTTAATTTGAGGATGGTAGAAGAATTAATCTTGGCCTACGATTGGGTCACAAGGTTGAGATTAGAAATCTCTTTCAAGATTAATTCATTGTTTACAGCCACTATCAATTTACAAAAAGAACATTGTGAATCCAAAAGATGACCATCAAGGAAAAGTTTGACCCACACTCCATCTTTTCCAACCTTGCAAATGGTACAATAAACAACCTTGATAACAATCAAACATCGGTGAAAATCATCACCAATATTATCAAAGTTTTGAACCCAAAATTTTTGATAAATCACACCCAATGCAAATATCAATTCATGGTTTGGAAATCTACCATGTAGTTCATCTGTTAGAGCCTTGTCAAGATTTTCACAACTCGATTTCACATGGCCCATCACCAAAAGGACGTATGGCTTCAACCATGTTTCAAAGAACCTATTGTAAAACAATGTTGGTTGACAACAAATTCACAACTAACAAACTTGATAACAAGAGAATCAAGTTCCTCACCATTTAGATCTATGCACCAACTCATTATTAGATTCTTGCTATTGAATGACTCAAGAGCATTCAATTCATAAAAAATTAGGTCATCAAACTTAGTGAATGGATCAAAATAGAACTGATAAAGCTCAAGTTAGCATAGGTTCACCATATCAATGAAGTCACACACAAAAACATCATGGGATTAGGCTAATTTGACTAGGGCATGCATAAAATTTAAGAGTGGGAGAGTGGCATGTAACCCTAAAACTAATTCCAAGTCATAAAAGAATTAAAGTTCTAAGTGGCAATGTTGTTTTTTGGAACATTGGCATACATATTTGTAATTAAAGGTTTGTATTGTTACATAACTTGTTGCATAAGAAATAATATATTAATCCATTTGGTCTTCACATTCCAAAGCAACTTGTTCTTTTTTCCATAGTAGTGACATACGCTCAATTCGATTCAAACATACGCGTATTATACGTTTTTTTGGGCTTTTTAAAAAATACGGCCCAAAATACGCAGAGTGGTAAAGGTTATGCAAAGAACCATTACCGGGCCGTAAAGACTGCAGTCTGCTAGACTCTATAGTAGTTAACAACCTAGTTACATTTTCGCCGTCAAAATCGACAATTTCTGCAGCAACAACATCACCTATCGACACCTGATATTCACGGTGCTCATTTCGGAACCCCGCCAAATATGGACGGTCTAGGATCAAAAGGTTTTGCGGATAAATCTTTTGATTGGCCATGACTCGGATGGCTCAGCCATGACACTGATAGCATTCGGAATCAGACTGTTGCAACTTGCAAGTTTGGATTTGATACTAAGTAATAACTTCAACTTTCTTTCATGCTACAATCGAGCAGGGCGACCTTTGGAATGAGGAAGGAGAAAGGACCCGAGTGGACCGAGGTCACCATCCTCCAGGAACTTGAGAAAGCGGGGGGGAACTTTCAAGTCAAGTGTGGGCATTGTGAGCTCATGTTTTGGGGGGGTGCCACAAGAATCCGGGGCCACTTCTTGGGTTAGGTGGCTTGTGGAGTCAATAAGTGCACCAAATGCCCCCACGCCCTCAAAAAGCAGCTTCAGGATATTGATCAGGCAAAAAGAGAACAGGAAACACAAAAACGGAAGGTGCAAGATCTGGATGAGGCTGCAGCTGCTCTCTTGTAAGGCCCCACCAAAAAGCAAAGCACTCTCAAAACTGCCTTTGGAAAGCAAGATAAGTCTAAAGTAGATGCTCTGTGGGGTCGTGCCTTTTATGGCAATGGTCTTTCTTTCCGCCTGATTAATGACCCTCATTTCAAGGCAGCCGTTGAAGCTACCGCTGATTTTGGCGAGAACTACAAGTTGCCAAGTCTTGTATCTCTTCGTACCACCCTGCTAGACAAGGAAAAGGTATCGGTGGCAACAGAACTCAAGTCATTTATGGCGTCAGCGCGGAGCAGCAAGGCAACCATAACCAGCGATGGGTGGTCAGACACTCGGAATAGGCCTCTTCTCAATCTTCTGATGGTCACACCCAAGGGCGAGAAGTTTCTTGAGAGTGTAGACACAAGTGGGGAT